>ENA-OQDE01000047-OQDE01000047.1-human-gut-metagenome-genome-assembly--contig:-NODE-47-length-69809-cov-33.726644_pt1 | contig 69809 bp, 83 predicted proteins | sample MGYA00242768_ERZ504595 | MGnify/ENA primary metagenome ERZ504595 (study PRJEB26092, sample SAMD00036307) | human gut metagenome | host: Homo sapiens | study: EMG produced TPA metagenomics assembly of...
TCGACAGGCACGCCAACCTCAAGTACAAGTTCGGCAACAGGAAGTTCTGGGCGGAGGGCTACTACGTGTCCACCGTCGGCCTGAACGAGGCGACGATCGCCAAGTACATCAGGGAGCAGGAGTCCCATGACATCGCGCTGGACAAGCTGAGCGTGAAGGAGTACGAGGACCCCTTCAAGAGGGGGTGATGCTGCCGGTTCGACCGGCGCGCCACGGGTCAAGATGCACTAGGCCTGGACGAAGTCCGGGCCCGCGCCTTTAGACGCGAGCCCGGGGCCCGTGGGTTATACCCTAAGAGCAAACCACCCTTTTTAAGGGTGGTTCTGATGGACGAGCAGGGCTACGAGAATGAGTTCGACGCTATCGACGAGGATCCGAACTGCATTCATGTGACACTCTATGTAGACGGCGAGCTTGCCGGTTGCTCGCGCGTGTTTCCCGAAGAGCTTGAGCGCGCGGCTGACGCAGGGGCTCCGGTGTCGCCGGCGTGCGACTTGGACGAAGGCGTCGCGGCGGGGGAGACCTACATTATGGGGCGCGTGGCTGTGCTGCCGAGCATGCGCCGTCGCGGTCTGGCGAGCAAGATTGTCGAGGCCAGTGATACGTGCGCGCGTGATGCCGGCGCCAAGCTCATTAAGCTGCATGCGCAGGAATACGTGCTGCCGCTCTATGCCAAGGCGGGCTACACGCAGATTGCCCCGGTGGACTACGAAGACGAGGGCCAGCCCCATGCTTGGATGGCCAAGCGCGTAGATGGCAGATAGGGACGTTCCTTTCCTGCCGGCAGTCGGGGACACTCCTTGGCAATTGGCGTATCAGAGCGTTTGGACATACAGTTTTTCGATTCCGTATGTATATATGCGCGCTAATGGGTTATAAAATCTAAGTCTGGACATAGCAGGTCTGCGATGCGGCTCGGGCAACCGGGCCGTTTTTGCGGACGGGGGTAGCGCGAAAGGACTGCACATGCGTCAATTTAAGACCGAGAGCAAAAAACTGCTCGACCTCATGATCAACTCCATCTACACCAATAAGGAAATCTTCCTGCGCGAGCTTATCTCTAATGCGAGTGACGCCGTCGACAAGCTCAACTTTAAGAGCCTGCAGAACCCGAGTGTCAAGCTCGACCAGGGCGACCTGGCTATTCGCGTCTCTTTTGATAAAGACGCCCGCACCATTACCATCTCGGATAACGGCATTGGCATGACCGCCGAGGAGCTCGAGCGCAATCTGGCACCATCGCCCATTCCGGCTCCGAGGAGTTTAAGACCGAGAACGCCGAGCAACAGGCTCCGATGTCGACATCATCGGCCAGTTTGGCGTGGGCTTCTACTCCGCCTTTATGGTCGCCAGCCACGTGAAGGTCGTCAGCCGCGCTTATGGCGAGGACACCGCCCACGTTTGGGAGTCCGACGGTCTTGAGGGCTACACCATCGAGGATGGCGAGCGTGCTGAGCACGGTACCGATGTCATCCTGACGCTGCGCGAGAACGAGAAGCTCGACGCCGACGGCGAGGCCGAGACCTACGATCGCTTCCTGACCGAGTGGGGCCTCAAGAGCCTGATTCAGCAGTACAGCAACTATGTGCGCTACCCGATTCAGATGATGGTGAGCAAGAGCCGCCAGAAACCCAAGCCCGAGGACGCCGGCGACGACTACAAGCCCGAGTACGAGACTACCAGAGCTCGAGACCATCAACTCCATGACGCCGATTTGGAAAAAGCGCAGCTCCGACGTTGAGCAGAAGGATTACAACGAGTTCTACAAGTCCACGTTCCACGACTTTGACGATCCCGCGCGCACTATCAGCTTCCATGCCGAGGGTACGCTTGAGTACGATGCGCTGCTGTTTGTGCCGGGCCGCGCCCCGTTCGATCTGTACAGCAAGGACTACGAGAAGGGCCTGGCGCTCTACAGCTCCAACGTGCTGATTATGGAGAAGTGCGACGACCTGCTGCCCGACTACTACAACTTTGTCCGCGGCGTCGTGGATTCTGCCGACGTGTCGCTCAACATCTCGCGTGAGACGCTGCAGCAGAACCGTCAGCTCAAGCTATTGCCAAGCGTGTCGAGAAGAAGATCACCGCCGACCTTGAGGATATGCGTGACAACGACCGCGAGGCCTACGAGAAGTTCTTTGAGAACTTTGGCCGCGGTCTTAAGTACGGCATCTACTCGAGCTACGGCATGAAGCCGATGAGCTCGCCGACCTGCTGCTGTTCTGGTCTGCCAAGGAGCAGAAGATGATTACCCTGGCCGAGTATGCCAAGGCATGCCCGAGGATCAGAAGGCCATTTACTACGCTGCCGGTGATTCGCGCGAGCGTCTGGCCAAGATGCCCGTGGTAAAGGGCGTGCTCGATCGCGGCTACGACGTGTTGCTGCTGACGCAGGACGTGGATGAGTTCACCTTCCAGGCCATGCGTGAGTACGTGGCTGCCGATATGCCCAAGGTCTACGAGGATGACGCTGCTCGCGAGGCTGCCGAGAAGGCCGTTGCCGACGGTGCCGAGCCCGAGGTCGAGGATCGTCATCTGGAGCTCAAGAACGTCGCGACTGGCGATCTTGATCTGGCGACCGAGGACGAGAAGAAGGAGGCCGAGGACGCCACCAAGGAAAACGAGGACCTCTTTAGCGCTATGAAGGAGGCGCTCGGTGACAAGGTCGAGAAAGTTGCCGTCTCCGCGCGCCTGACCGATGCCCCCGCTTGCATCACCACCGAGGGCCCGCTTTCGCTCGAGATGGAGAAGGTGCTCCAGAAGGGCCCGAGGCGCGCCCGACGGCATGCCCAAGAGCCAGCGCGTGCTCGAGCTCAACGCCAAGCACCCGGTCTTTGCCAAGCTCGTCGCTGCTCAGAAGGCAGGCGATGCCGACAAGATCAAGCAGTACTCCGGCTTGCTCTACGACCAGGCTCTGCTCGTCGAGGGCATCCTCCCCGAGGACCCCGTGGCCTTCGCCGCAGCTGTTTGCGAGCTGATGTAACTAGGGGGTTACGCGGTTCTACGAACCGCGTAACCACTCGACGCTGCAAGCCCGCCAGAGCGGCAATCTGCCTTTCAACTTCGGCGGCATGACCAGAAGGTCAATGCCGCCTTGTTTCAAGGCACCTTGCTCGCTCTGGCGGGCTTTCGCTGTCCGCGCCAAAACATCGGCGTTGTTATGGGTAGTCGTTGGGGACGTTCTTAAATGACTAGTCGTTGGGGAATGTGGCACTTGGGGACGTTCCTTTTCTGCCGGCAGTTTGGGACATTCCTTGCACCATTAGTCGTTGGGGACGTTCTTGTTTGACTGGTCATTCAAGAACGTCCCCAATGACTATTCGAACTGCTATTTTGTGCGGGTTGTGGTTTTGGGAGCTGCGGGAATTTAAGATACTGTACAACTGTACGTTAACTCATCTTCGTAGTATATTGCTACCCGCAAAACTCAGCACCATTGTGCCGCGAGGCACTAAAGCGCCTACGTACAATGGTTGTCGATAGTACGATTCGATTCAACGACAGGATGGATGGTCTAAGCGTGAGTCTCGGCAGCAAACTATCCAACGCAAAGGTATCCTTTGCGATCTTTAAGCGTGACATCAAGCGATTGCTCGTGAACCCCGTCGCCTTGGTGGTTACCCTCGGCGTGTGTGTTATTCCCTCGCTGTATGCCTGGTACAACATCGTGGCAAACTGGGATCGTACGGAAACACCCAGGGCATCAAGATTGCTATCGCCAACAACGACCAGGGAACCCAAAACGACCTGGTGGGCGAGCTCAATGCGGGCGACAAGGTCGTCGATCAGCTCAAGGAAAACGATCAGCTGGGCTGGACCTTCGTCGATTCGGCCGCCGATGCCAAAGAGGGCGTCGAGAGTGGTGAGTACTATGCGGCCATCGTAATCCCCAAGAACTTCTCAGATAACCTGGTCTCGATGCTCGACGGCAATTACCATCAGCCCAAGCTCACGTACTACGTCAACGAGAAGAAGAGCGCTATTGCGCCCAAGGTCACCGACACTGGCGCCAATACCATCGAGGAGCAGATCAACTCGGAGTTTGTCTCCACGGTGGGCGAGACCGTCGCGGGCATTGCTAAAGATGCTGGCATCGACCTTAAAGACAAGGCGACCCAGACCCGGGATTCGCTGGCGGGCTCGGTGTCCGAGGCGTCTGATACCCTGGGCGAAGTACGCGATTCCATCGGCGACATGAACACCGCCATCGACAAGACGAGCAGCTCGATTGCTTCGGCCGATGCTGCGCTGGCGGGCCTGCAGGGGCAGGCGCCCTCTCTAACGCAGGCGATCTCCCAGGGCAACGACCTGCTGGGCGAGGCTCGCGCCACGGCGGGCAACTCTATCACCTCGCTCTCCAAGGCACTCTCGGAAGGTAGCCTTGCACTCACCAAGACGTCAGCCTCCGCGAACGCTGCGATTGGCAAGCTAACGGGTACGGTCACATCTACGACCACCCGCATCGACAACTCGCTCGAGTCTCTCCAGGCGACGATCGATCACAATAAGGTCGTTATCGGACACTTGGAGATTCTCGTTAATGACGCGTCGACAGGTTCCGAGGAAATTGACGCGCGCATTGTATCGACCATCGATTCGCTTCGCGAGCAAAACCAGAAGCTGCAGAGCATCAAGGATGGCCTTTCTGCACAGTCGAGCGCCATGGCAAACGACGCTACGGCAATCTCGAACGCGAGCAACGCACTCAACGCGGCAATTCAGACCGGTACGGCTAACCTCGGTCAGGCTCAGACCGATCTGGGTCAGAACGCACTTCCGAAGGCTTCGAGCGCGCTTGATTCCTTTGCCGCCGTTTCGGGCGATTTGACCGGCATTGTGTCGGGTATGACCCCCACGATAGCGAGCGCGCGCGGCACGCTGGCGCAGCTCGACGCCACGCTCAAGCAGGCAAAGACCACGCTATCCCAAACCGACGCCTCCCTTGCCAAGGTTCAGGACAAGCTCGCGACCGCCGCCAATGACATCGCGGCGCTGCGGACCTCTGAGTCTATGGGCGAGTTAGCCGACCTCATGGACGTCGACGTCAATGACGTGGCAGATTTCATGGCATCTCCGGTTGAGCTGACGTCCAAGTCAATCTATCCGGTCAAGAGCTTTGGCTCGGGCATCGCGCCCTTCTACACCAATCTGGCGCTGTGGGTAGGCGGCTATGTGCTCATCGCTATCTATAAACTCGAGGTCGACCGCGAGGGCATCGGTAGCTTTACGGCGCGTCAGGGCTACTTTGGCCGCTGGCTGCTGCTGGTGATCCTGGGCGCGTTCCAGGCCATTATCGTTACGGTGGGCGACCTGGTCATTGGCGTTCAGTGCGTCAATCCGCTGCTCTTTGTACTGGGCGGCATCGCTATTTCGTTCACCTACGTCAACATCATCTATGCGCTGTCCACCACGTTTAAGCATATCGGTAAAGCCATTGGCGTCATCCTCGTCATTGTGCAGATCCCCGGCTCGTCGGGCATGTATCCCATCGAGATGATGCCCGGCTTCTTCCAATGGCTGCATCCGCTGCTGCCCTTCACCTATGGCATCAACCTGCTGCGCGAGACCGTCGGTGGCATGTATTCGTTCAACTACCTGTTCAACCTGTGCATCCTGGGCGTGTTCCTTGCCATCGCACTCTTTATTGGCTTGCAGCTGCGTCCGCTGCTGCTCAACCTCAACCTGCTCTTTGACAAGCAGCTTTCCACGACGGGCCTCATGATCTGCGAGTCCAACGACCTGCCGCGCCAGCGCTATTCGCTGCGCACGGCCATGCGCGTCATGCTCGATTCGGATTCGTACCGTCGCGAGCTGCTCGATCATGCCGTGGCGTTTGAGCATCGCTACCCGTACTACATCAAGGGCGGTTTTGCCGCCGTGGTAGGCGTGCAGGTTCTGCTCTTTGTGCTTTCGACGGTGCTCGATATCGACAATAACGGCAAGATCATCCTGCTCGTTATCTGGATCATTTCGGTTATCGCCATCTGCGGCTGGCTCATCAACATCGAATACATCCGTGCGAGCCTCAATACCCAGATGCGTATCTCGGCGCTTTCGGACGAGGACCTTCGCCGCGAGATGCGCGAGCACACGGCTGCCATCCCTGCCGCCCGTCGCATGTTTGGTCTCAACGCCAGCGAGCGTGGCGCCAAGGGAGGCGAACAGCCTACGAGCCGTCTGTCGCATATCGGTGCGCATCGTAAGGCTCAAGATGCCGACGGCGCTGACAACGTAAACGGAAACGACGGGGACACCACCTCGCTTGGCAAGCACTCTAAAGGAGGTGAGGCATAAATGAAAAACATCCTGCACCTGTTTAAGCGCGATGTCCAAAACGTGTCTCGCTCCGTGATCGGCATGGTCGTCGTGATGGGCCTGATCATCGTGCCATGTCTCTATGCATGGTTTAACATCGCCGGAAGCTGGGATCCCTACGGCAATACCGGCAACCTTAAGATTGCAGTGGTCAACACCGATGAGGGTTACGAGAGCGATCTGATTCCCGTCGAGGTCAACGTGGGCGAAAACGTAACCGCCACCCTGCGCGGCAACGAGAACTTCGACTGGGTCGTCCTCAACGACCGTGATAAGGCGATTGAGGGCGTTAAGTCGGGCGCGTACTACGCTGCCGTCGTTATCCCTAAAACGTTTAGCGCCGACATGATGACGCTTTTCTCGACCGAGGTGAAGCACGCCGATATCGAGTTCTATGAGAATCAGAAGGCCAACGCCATCGCACAGATCGTGACTGAAAAGGGTTCGAGCGCCGTCCAGAGTCAGGTCAACGAGACCTTTACCAAGACCATCACGACCATCGGCCTTAAGACCGTGTCCAGCCTGCTCGACTATATGAGTACCGACCAGGTGAGCAGCTTTATCGCCAATCTGTCCTCGACGCTGGGCGATTCGGTCGAGGACCTGCAGGACGTTCAGGCGAGTGCGACGTCGCTCGCGGGCATTTTGAGCTCCACGTCCGATTCACTGACATCGGCGGGCGGCATGCTCAAGCAGACGGGCACCGTTGATGAGTCGACGAAGCAGCTGATGGAGCACGCCAAGAGTGGCATCAATGATTCCAAGGAAGCGCTCAAGGCCGCCAACGATGCCGTTGACGCGGCGATTGACGGAAGCGCGGGCTCGTTCGACAACGTGTCCGCCGAGCTTGCGAAGGCATTCGATGCCGCGAATCAGCATGTTCACCTTACGGTGTCTCAGCTCAACGAAGCCGCAGCGGCGCTCAATACGCGTGCTGACGATATCGATGCGATGACCGATCAGCTCCGTAACCTTGCCGACCAGGTGAGTGATGACAAGCTCAAAGACGGTCTCGAGTCCGCTGCGACGTCGCTGGGCAGAATTGCCGTGGAGTACCGCAACAATGCGAAGGACCTGACGGCGACCGCAAAGTCCCTTTCGGACGGCATGGCGGAGGTCAACAACTCGCGCGCCGAGGTCGACCAGGCCATCGCCGATGCCAAGGCGGGTATCTCGGGAGCCAAGTCCGACTACGATTCCACGTTCTCGGTTAAGGCCAAGGAGCTCAAGAAGACCATTTCGGGCGTTCTGGATTCCCTGAACGGTATCTCGGGTGACTTGGATAGCGCCGTGAGCGGTCTGACCGACGCCTCTGGCTCGCTCGCAAAGGGCCTCTCCAAGGCTGCGACGCTGGTCAACAAGGCTTCCGATCAGCTGGGTGAGGCATCGGACAAGATCAGCGCGTTTAAGGATGAACTCGACGGTGCTTGATGTCAGATGACCTCGCTACGATCAAGACGATGATCGGCAACGATCCCGAGGGTCTGGCCGTGTCGCTTTCCGGTCCCGTCGCGCTCGACCGCAAACCGGTCTATCCGATCCGCAACTACGGTTCGGCCATGGCGCCGTTCTATACGATCCTGTCGCTGTGGGTCGGCTCGATCGTGCTGGCGGCCATGATGAAGGTATCGGTTGACGATGAGCTCATCAACGAGCTGATCCCCGTGCGCCTGCACGAGATCTACCTGGGCCGCTACCTGTTCTTTGGAGGTCTGGCCCTGCTGCAGGCGACACTCGTGTGCGCGGGCGACATCCTGTTCTTTGGCATCCAATGCGACAACCCGCTGCAGTTTGTGCTGGCGGGCTGGGTCGCGAGTCTCGTGTTCTCCAATATCGTCTACACGCTCACGGTTTCGTTTGGCGATATCGGCAAGGCGCTCGCTGTCGTGCTGTTGGTCATGCAGGTCGGCGGTTCAGGCGGTACGTTCCCCATCGAGATGACCGGCCCCGTGTTCCAGGCGATCTACCCGTTCCTGCCGTTTACCCACGGCATCAACGCCATGCACGCCGCCATGGCTGGCGCCTACCATATGGAGTACTGGGTTGAGCTGGGTATCTTGGCGAGCTATCTGATTCCGTCGCTGGGCCTGGGCGTCGTCTTCCGCCGCCCGGTCATCAAGGCCAACGACTGGATCATCGAAAAGCTGGAATCAACAAAGCTTATTTAGTTACGCGGTTTTACCAAACCGCGTAACGGCTCGACGCTGCAAACGTCCCTAAGCGGCAATCTGACGTTCAATTTCAAGGGCGCGACCAGAAGGTCAGCGCCCTTTCATTTTCACGTCACCTTGCTCGCTTAGGGGCGTTTTCGCTGACGTTGCCGGAACATCGAGGTTTTCTGTACCGACGCTTTAGCGTAGTGAATTGCGTGGGTTACTTGGTTGTTGCTACAGTAGCGGGGCGTGCCGGGGGTCCGGTGCGCCCCGTTTTATTTGACCATGAGGCGGCACGCGGCCATGCACGTGCGGACACCACGCCCAGACTGAGCGCGAGGATGCCCTATGGCTCAGAATGCCGTTGATGAAATCGAAAACATGCCCGATAGCCCTGTAGCGCGCGAAGACCTGGGTGCCGGCGGCACCTCCCGCGGCGCCGGCGCGCGTTCTCCGTTCTTCTGGAAGGTCTTGCTGCTTTCGGTGGCGGTCATCTGGGGCTATTCCTTTACCACCATGAAAGATGCGCTCGATACCATTCCGGTGTTCGAGCTGGTCTACGTTCGCTTTCTCCCGGCGTCACTGGTTATGTTTGCTATTTTCCATAAGCGCATCATCGCTCATTTCAATGCCCGCAACCTGATCGTCGGGCTGGGCATGGGTGCGCTCATGTGGGGAGCATACGGACTGCAAACGATTGGCCTGGCGCAGACCACGGCAGGCAAGAGTGCATTTTTGACGGGCACGTACTGTATCCTTGTGCCGTTTGCCAGCTATGTCCTGAGCGGCGAAAAGCTCACCCGCTATAACCTGGGTGCGGCACTGCTGTGCCTGGCGGGCATTGGCCTGGTGGCACTCGATAGCGTCGAGTTCAATGCCGGCGATGTTATTACCTTGGGCGGCGCGATCTTCTTCGCCATCCAGATGGCGGTGACTGCCAAGTACGGTCGCAAGATGGACATCAACGTCATCACGTTTTGGATGTTTGTGGGCAATGGCGTCTTGAGCCTTATCTCGTCGCTGTTGTTCGAGACTCAAGCGCCCGCGTCCGTGTGGACGCCGAGCTTTATCGGCGTGATGGCCTTTCTCTCGGTGGGCTGCACGTGCGTGGCGTTGCTCATCCAAAACGTCGGCTTGGCGCACGTCCCGGCCTCGACGGGCTCATTGCTCCTATCGATGGAGTCGCCTTCGGGCGTGTTGTTTTCGGTGCTGCTGATGGGGGAGGCGCTCACCTCGCGCCTGCTCGCCGGCTTCGTGCTTATCTTCCTGTCGATTATCTTGAGCGAGACACATTTCGATTTTATGCGCCGAAATAATTGCGCGCAATTGTAAACAACTTGTTGCGCCGCCCTCCTGGGGCGGCGTTTTTTTATGTAACGCCCTTACAGTTATACCTTGCACTTTTAGCCCATCAAAGTGTTTGCTGCACAAATAATACTGGAGGGCATCTATGGCACCAGCTCAGTCCGATTTTCAACCGCAACCAGCGCCCAAGGCCACCCCGGCAGCGCAAGCCGCTATCGGTGACGGTCTTGTTGCCGAGGCTCAAGCTTTTGCAGACAAGCTCGCTGCGTGGCGACACGATCTCCACCAGATACCCGAGCTGGGTAATAGCCTCCCACAGACCTCTGCGTATATCCAAGCGCGCCTGACCGAGATGGACATCCCATTTGCCACGCTCGTTGATGGTTCCTGTGTTGTGGGCCTCATCGGTGCCGGCGCGGCCGTGGCGGCCCAGGGCAACGGTACGTGCACGGACGATCGGGCCGGCACGGTTATCATGCTGCGCGGTGACATGGATGCCCTTCCCGTCGCGGAAGAGTCGGGCGAGCCTTTTGCCTCTGTCAACGGCTGCATGCATGCTTGCGGCCACGATATGCATGCGACGGCCCTGCTTGGTGCGGCGCGCCTGCTCAAGCTCGCGAGTCCGAGCTTGTCGACGCCAACGCCACGGTTAAGTTGCTGTTCCAGCCGGGCGAGGGAAACCTTTGAGGGTGCCCGTGCCGCCATTTCCGATGGCCTGCTGCGGAACCCGCGTCCCCAGGCGCTTTCGCCATGCACGTTAACAGCCAATCGCCGCTCGGCCTGGTGCTCTATGGCAGCCCGGCGCTCTCGGGCGTGTACGGTTTCCGCATTACGCTGCAGGGCAAGGGTGGCCACGGCTCCAGCCCCGAGATCTGCATCGACCCCATCACTGCCGGCGTCCATGTGCACCTGGCACTCCAGGAGCTCATCGCGCGCGAAGTGCCGGCGGCCAAGGAGGTCGCACTCACCGTGGGCAAGTTTGCCGGCGGACAGGCGGCAAACGTCATTCCCGACACCTGCGTGCTCGAAGGAACGCTGCGCGGCTTTGACGTCGAGCTCATGGCGCATCTTAAGACCCGTATCGCCGAGGTCGTCAATGGCGTCGCGGCAACGTATCGCACGCCGGCGACCATCGAGACGCTCTCGGATGTTCCGCCACTCGTGCTCGATGACGATATGACCCAGGCATCGCTGGGCTATGTGGGTGCGACGCTGCCCAAGGCCGCCTTCCTGCCGCTGTTCCACGCCATGGCGAGCGAGGACTTCGCGTTGATCTCGAGCGAGATCCCGAGTGCGTACTTTACCGTGGGCGCTGCCGTGACTGATACGGACGAGCACTTTGCTCAGCATCATCCCAAGGCACGCTTTAGCGATACCGAGCTTCCCCTTGGCGCCGCGGCTTATGCCGCCGTCGCTCTCGGATACATTGCGGACCACAAGGAGTAATCCATGTCCCAGCAACGTAAGTTCTTCCCCGGCTGGCTCGTGGTGGCCTCCAGCTTTGTGATCATGGCCACGTGCTACACGATTTTCGTTAACTGCATGACTATTCCTTCCGCACCAAGCCTTCCGAGATCGGCCTGAAGCCGCTCGGCGAGAACCCGGGCGATCCGTCCGTCTCGACGGCTGGCGACAAGGACGAGCACACGCGCCCGAGGTTAGCGTCGGCTGGTCTCGTATCAAGAAGAGCCCGGCATTTTGGCTGCTTGTCGTCGCCTTCCTCTTTATGGGCTTGGTCAATGGCGCCATCCTGCCAACCAGGTTACCAACATGACGAGTGTTACCGTCAACGGTGCCAAGATTGTCACGGGCGGCCACGATCCCATGTGGGCGGGTACCGTACTTTCGGCCTACATGGTCACCGTCGTTATTGCCAAGATTTCGCTCGGTGCGATCTATGACCGCTTTGGCCTGCGCTTTGGCAATATCCTTGGCTCCGTTGCGTGCATTATCGCCTGCGTGGCGCTGTGTTTCCCGACGACGGACCTCGGTCCTATTGTCGCCGCTGTGAGCTTTGGTGTTGGAACGTGCATGGGCACCATCACGCCTACCATCGCCGCGTCCAAGCAGTTTGGCATGGCCGACCTGGGTAAGGTCACGGGCACCATTACCTCGCTCGAGATGGTCGGCGGCACCGTGGGCGCCATTGTCTCGGGCGTGCTGTTCGATGCCACGGGCTCCTTTGCGAGCACCTGGATTGTGTGCCTGGCGTGCTCCGTGGTCATGCTCGTGTTCCTGCTGGCATCCGAGCCCATCGCCGCCAAGCTGCGCGCAAGCGTGGCGGGGGAGTAGCGGGTCGCCGCCTATTCCTGTTTGCCTGTTCTGCCCGTGGCTGCCCTGGAAGCCGAATGGATGCCCGTACTGTCATTCGGTTTCCAGCAGCACGGGTCTACGAAATGAGCTCTTTTCCTCCGTCCCCAAGGGATCACGTAATCCGAAGGGACGGAGAAAAGGGATCACAAACCGCGGCGGCGTGTCTGGCCGAACGAGTCCCCATACCCTCGTTCGGTCAGACACGCCGCCGCGTTGCTGCTTTGTGCCGTATAATGTCCACTACCTATGACGCGATACAAAAGAAAGGTGTTTGCCCATGCAGGCACAGAAGGCGGAGGGAACCCGCGACCTTATCGGCGCCGAGATGCGCGCTTGGCAAAAGATGCAGCAGATCGCTGCCGGCGTGTTCGAGCCGTTTGGTTTTAAACCCATCGAGACGCCCGCGATCGAGCAGGTGGACGTCTTTGTCCACGGCATCGGCCAGTCGACCGACGTCGTGCGCAAGGAGATGTTCCGCGTCTTTAGCGGCGCCAACCTGGAGCGCGTCTTTACCGAGGGCACCGACACAAAACTCAAGCCCAAGCAGCGCCTGGCGCTTCGTCCCGAGGCACGGCCGGTGTGGTGCGCGCAGTCGTGGAGAACAACCTGGTGCCCCAGGCTCCACGCCGTTTAAGGCTTACTACGCCGAGGCCATGTTCCGCGGCGAGCGTCCCCAGAAGGGCCGCCTGCGTCAGTTCCACCAGGTGGGTATCGAGTGGCTCGGCGCTCCCGATCCGGCGGCAGACGCCGAGTGCATCATCATGCTCACGGAGTTTTACAAGCGCCTGGGCTTCGATCTTTCCAAGCTCCGTCTGCTCATTAACTCGATGGGCGACGCTCAGTGCCGTCCGGCTTACCGCGAGCAGGTCAAGCAGTTTATCCTCGATCACGCTGACGAGATGTGTGACGAGTGCCGCGAGCGCGCCGAGCTCAACCCGCTGCGTGCCTTCGACTGCAAGAACGACCACTGCCGCGAGATCATGGCCGACGCGCCGCTGATGGGCGACAACCTGTGCGACGAGTGCCGCGAGCACTACGAGCAGGTCAAGTGCTATCTGGATGCCGCCGGTATCGAGTATGTCGAGGATCCCACACTGGTGCGTGGTCTGGACTACTACACCCGTACCGTCTTTGAGGTCGAGGCTCCCGGCGCCGGTGTCGGCTCCATTGGTGGCGGCGGTCGCTATGACGGTCTGGTCGAGCTCGAGGGTGGCAAGCCCACGGCGGGCGTCGGCTTCGCTGTCGGTTTTGAGCGCGCCCTGCTGGCCCTGCAGGCCTTTGGTAACGACTTGGGTGCCGAGGAGGCCCCGTGCGTCTACGTCGCCAACGCCGGCAAGGAGCTGCGCCAGAACGTCTTTGCCATCACGCAGGAGCTTCGCGCCGCTGGCATCGTGACCGAGGCCGACTACCAGGGTCGTTCGCTCAAAGCTCAGTTTAAGCAGGCCGACAAGGTTGGCGCCAAGCTCATTTTGGTCCTGGGTGGCGACGAGCTTGCCGCCGGCAAGGTCAAGGTGCGCGACATGGAGAGCCATGAAGAGGTCCTTGCCGATCTGGCCAACGTCGTCGAGGCGGTTCGCGAGCGCCTGTAGCGCATCTTTTTGAGCTTCGGGCCTGCTAACGTGCCCTGCTCATGGAGAGCGATTGTTACGGGGGTGTTTCGCTTTTATGCGGAATGCCCCCGTTTACGTATGCCGCCCACCGAGAAATACGACCATTTAGGGCAAAAACCTTTGCAATGCAGAAAATACTTTTGTGTGGTAAAGCGCAATCAGTGTCGAAAGTATTTCTCAAGCGCCTATAATGAATACCGCATGTTACGTGCATAGAAGGAGGAATGGGAGGAAACGTGGCTGAGAACCTAAGCAACCAGTCTGTACCCGAAGCCGCGGCGCGCGTCGCTGCCGTGGTCAACCGCCTCGTTAACCGAATCGGCTCGAATGCCGAGTCCAGGGAGCGTCTCGCCGAGATCGAGATCCCCGAGGAGCTGCGCGACAATCTGGCGCTGTTCTTGCGCCTGGAGCGCCGTGTGCTTAGCGAGTATGATCCCGAGATCGCGGACCTGTTCGACAAGATTTTGACAGCCGAGATTGTGGTCAATGCCGGCAACCCCGGTACCTGCGCTGCCGACGAAGCCGTCGACGAGCAGGGCGTGCCCACCGCCGACGAGCCACTGCCGTGGCATTTCGTGAGGTCGTCGATTTGATCGACAGCCTGCCGCTCGATAAGCAGCAGGTCATCGTTCGCGCCTTTACGAGCTTTTTCCATCTGGCAAACCTGTCGGAGGAGAACTACCGTGTGGCGCAGCTGCGCGAGCGCGAGGCCGGTGCGTCGACCGATACCGAGGTCGATCCCGCTAACGAACTCACCGTCGCCTATCACCAGTTGGTAAACGAGATGGGTGTCGAGGGTGCCAACGAGCTGCTCGGCAAGCTTGAGTTCCACCCTGTCTTTACCGCACATCCCACCGAGGCTCGTCGTAAGGCCGTCGAGGGCAAGATTCGCCGTATCTCCAACCTGCTGGAGGAGCGTCCGCGTCTGGGCGGCTCTGACCTGGTGGAGAACGAGCGCCACATGCTGCAGGAGATTGACGCCCTGGTTCGCACGAGCCCCATCGCGCTCAAGAAGCCCACGCCGGTCGAGGAAGCCGATACCATCATCGACATCTTCGATAACACGCTGTTCGACGTTATCCCCGTTATCTATCGTCGTTTTGACGATTGGGTGCTGGGCGACAAGGCCGGTACTGTGCGCCGCTGTGCCCGGCGTTCTTCCATCCCGCAGCTGGATCGGTTCCGACCGCGACGGTAACCCCAACGTCACCGCCAAGGTGAGCCGTGAGGTCGCCGCCAAGTACTTTACGCACATGGTGCTCAAGCTCGAGGACAAGTGCCGCCACATCGGCCGCAACCTTACGCTCGAGGCTACCTACAGCAAGCCGTCGGCCGAGCTCATTAACCTGTGGAACCATCAGGTCGAGATGAGCCCTCGTTACACGGCCCGCGCCGAGCTGATCTCCGAGCACGAGCCGCATCGCGCCGTCATGCTCGTCATGGCCGACCGCCTGAACGCCACCGTCCGTCGTATCACCGACACCATGTACCACAGCGCCGACGAGTTCCTGGATGACCTGCGCGTCGTCCAGCGTTCGCTGGCCGCCTGCGGTGCCGTCCGTGCTGCCTACGGCCCGGTCCAAACCATCATCTGGCAGGTCGAGTCCTTCGGCTTCCACATGGTCGAGATGGAGTTCCGTCAGCACTCCGTGGTGCACGCCCGCGCCCTCAAGGATATCCACGAGAACGGTATCCATGGCGACCTGCAGCCCATGACGCGCGAGGTCATCGATACCTTCCGCGCTATCGGCTCCATCCAAAAGCGCTACGGCAAGAAGATGGCGCACCGCTACATCATCTCGTTCACCAAGAGCGCCCAGCATGTGGCCGACGTCTTTGAGCTTGCCCACCTGTCCTTTGCACACGAGGAGGATGTCCCCGAGCTCGACGTGATCCCGCTGTTCGAGCAGCTCGAGGACCTCGAGGCTGCGTCGACGTGCTCGACCAGATGCTTACGCTGCCTGTGGTGCAAAAGCGCCTTGCCCAGACCAACCGCCGCATGGAGGTCATGCTGGGCTATTCCGACTCCTCCAAGGATGCCGGTCCTACCACGCCATGCTTGCGCTGCACTCCGCGCAGGAGCGCATTGCCAAGTGGGCAGAGAAGAACGATATCGACCTGGTGCTCATGCACGGTCGCGGCGGTGCCGTGGGCCGTGGCGGCGGCCCGGCCAACAAGGCCGTGCTGGCGCAGCCCAAGGGTTCGGTCAATTGCTTCTTTAAGCTTACCGAGCAGGGCGAGGTCATCTTTGCCCGTTACGGCAACCGCACGCTGCTCAGCGCCATGTTGAGTCCGTTGCCGCCGCAACGCTTTTGCAGTCGGCCCCGAGTGTCGAGAAGACCAACACCGAGACCACGCAGAAGTTCTGGGATATGGCCGAGAAGCTCAACGCCGCAAGCCACGAGCGCTATCTGGACCTGCTGAACACCGAGGACTTTACGCCGTGGTTCTCGACCGTGACGCCGCTGACCGAGGTCGGCTTGCTGCCGATCGGCTCGCGTCCCGCCAAGCGCGGCTTGGGTGCCAAGTCGCTCGACGACCTGCGTACCATTCCGTGGATCTTCAGCTGGAGCCAGGCGCGCATTAACCTGGCCGCTTGGTACGGCCTTGGCACCGCCTGCGAGCAGTTTGGCGACCTTGACCAGCTCAAGGCTGCCTACCAGGAGTGGCCGTTCTTCCGCACCTTTATCGACAACATCGAGATGTCGATCGCCAAGACCGACCAGCGCATCGCCAAGATGTACCTGCACCTGGGCGATCGCCAGGATTTGTCCGAGAAGGTCTTCACCGAGATGCAGCTCACGCGTAAGTGGGTTCTTGCCATCGTCGGTGACGAATGGCCGCTGCAGCGCCGCCGTGTGCTCGGCTGCGCCGTCCGTGTGCGTAATCCCTACGTCGACGCCCTGTCCATCGCTCAGGTCCGCGCCCTTCGCGAGGTGCGTATGAACCAGGACGAGATGGCAGAGGAGAAGAAGGCCGAGTACATGAGCCTGATTCTTTCGACTGTGACCGGCGTCTCGGCAGGATTGCAAAACACGGGGTAATCGATAGCCCTGTAGTCGCTGTCCGGGACCGCCGTATGTTTGCTTTCCGGCGCGTCCTCGGACATGCAAGAAGCCCTCGCTGCGCACTTCGTGCGGCGAGGCTTCTTGCGTCCTGCGGAGTGCGCCGGAAAGCAAACATACGGCGGCCCCTGCGATGTCCGGTCTTCGGCGGATTACTGGCTGGGGGAATAATGGCGCGCTTCGCGCGTTTTGGATGGGGTTTGTCCTGGCGGCGCGTTTGGCGCCTCGCGCCTCGCGTCTTATCGATCGGGATTGAGATGCATGTGGCGCTTCTCGATTTACGACTGTAGCGGCCGCGGTCCCGTTTGGGATCGCGGTTGTTTTGTTGTGGGCCAAATATGAACGTTGTGTTAATGAGTCGGTGGACGGTGGCGTTTTTCGGTGAGCGGCGTATCCTTCCAACGGTTTATCTAGTGTGTCAGTTGAAAGGAAGAGGGCGCTCGTCATTGTTTGAATGTGAACTGCCGTTTGACCACAAGACGTTGCATTTGGAGCTCGAGGATAAGAATTTCGCGGGTGTGATGGAAGGTCATCAAAACGAGTTTAAGACCACGAAATCGCAGGAAGAGCTGGTAGAGGAGTCGCTTGCCAACCCTTATGGCTCGCCTTCGCTCGAGGAGCTCTGTGCTGGCAAGAAGGATATTGTCATTATTAGCTCCGACCATACGCGTCCCGTTCCCTCGCGTGTAACGATGCCTATTCTGCTGCATCACATCCATTCCGCTGCGCCCGAGGCTCGTGTGCGTATTTTGGTTGCTACGGGTATGCACCGTCCGTCGACGCACGAGGAACTCGTCAACAAGTACGGCGAGGAGATCGTTGCCAACGAGGAAATCGTTATGCACGTCGCGACTGACGACAGCATGATGAAAAAGATCGGCACCCTGCTTCTGGCGGCGAGTGCATCATCAACAAGATTGCGGCCGATTGCGATCTGCTGCTTGCCGAGGGCTTTATTGAGCCGCACTTCTTTGCTGGCTTCTCTGGCAGCCGCAAGTCCGTGCTGCCCGGCATTGCCAGCTACAAGACCATCATGTACAACCATAACGGTCAGTTTGTGAACGATTCCCATTCGCGTGCCGGCAACCTGTGCCACAACCACGTGAGCGAGGACATGTTTGCCGCTGCCGAGATGGCTCACCTTGCCTTTGTGCTTAACGTGGTGCTCAACGGCAAGCACGAGGTCATCGGCTCCTTTGCCGGCGATATCCACAAGGCGCACGAGGCTGGCTGCGAGTTCGTGAAGAGCCTTGCCGGCGTTGAGCCCGTTGAGTGCGAGATTGCCATCACCACCAACGGCGGCTACCCGCTCGACCAGAACATCTACCAGGCCGTGAAGGGCATGTGCTCTGCCGAGGCCACGCTTCCCGAGGGCGGCGTGATTATTGATGTCGCCGGTTGCGCCGACGGTCACGGTGGCGAAGGCTTCTATCATAACATCGCCGACAACGATCCGGCGGAGTTTGAGCGCGCCTGCATCGACCGTCCTAAGGACGAGACCCTGCCCGACCAGTGGACGAGCCAGATTTTCGCCCGCATCCTGGCGCATCACCCTGTGATTATGGTCACCGACCTGTGCGATCACCAGATGCTCAAGGATATGCACATGACGCCGGTCAACACTATCGAGGAGGCGCTCAAGCTCGCCTTTGAGATGAAGGGTGCCGATGCCAAGGTTGCCGTCATTCCCGATGGCCTGGGCGTTGTCGTCGCGCAGCACTAGTGCACGGCCCAAACGAATCGTTTATAACCGACAAGAAAGATAAGGTTTTATGCTTACCAAACTCCTCTGCGAATTCGGCGCAACGGCCTCATGATCATCTTTGGCGTGGGCGTACACTGCGATACCGTGCTTAAGGGCACCAAGTATCAGGCTCCGGCCACATGTTTGCCATCACCACCTGGTCTTTTGGCATCTCGGTCGCTCTGTTTATCTTTGGCGGCGCCGTGTGCATGAACCCCGCCATGGTGCTTGCCCAGTGCATCGTAGGCCTGGTGCCGTGGAGCAGCTGCATTCCCTTCATGATTGCCGATATGCTCGGCGGCTTTGCGGGCGCCGTGATCGCGTGGTTGATGTATGCCGATGAGTTCAAGGCTTCCGATGGCGTCGTCGACCCCATTGCCCAGCGCAACATCTTCTCGACCAACCCCACCACCGAGGGTACGAACTACGCCCGTAACTTCTTCTGCGAGGCTATCTGCACCTTTGTGTTCATCAGCGCCATCCTCGCTGCCGCTAGCCGCGCCGGCGAGAACGTTCTGATGCTCGCCATCTGCGTCGGCCTGATCGTTTGGGCCGTTGGCATGGGCATGGGCGGCATCACCGGCTTCGCATGAACCAGGCTCGTGACCTTGGTCCTCGCATGGCCTATCAGGTGCTGCCGATCAAGAACAAGGCTGACAACAACTGGAAGTACGGCCTGCTCGTTCCTGGCATCGCTCCGTTTGTCGGTGCCGCTCTGGCTGCACTGTTTGTGCACGGTTTCTTGGGCATGTTCTAGTCCAAGGCTACATAGTTGTCCGCTGTCCGCATGGGGTAACTTCCCAGCGCGTCCTCGGACATGAAAGAACCCCCGCTGCGCACTTCGTGCGGCGGGGGTTTTTTCGTCCTGCGGAATGCGCTGGGAAGTTACCCCATGCGGACAGCTGCGGGATCTTAGTCGCGTTGGAACAAGCAACCCGACATATATATCTGAATTTGGATGGGAGGGGCTTGTTGCTGGTAGGGGCGTTGAAGTGCGAGTGACGCTTTGGGATGCGTGGCGGCCTGGGTTGGGGCGATGCTTTGGGATGAGGTTCTTACTTAGTTGAAGAGGGGTTTTATGGCTGAGAGGTAGTCTTTGGCTACGTCCTCTTTTGGGGCTTGGAAGTTGTGCCAGGCCCACCATTGGACCAGTCCTACGAAGCTTGAGGCTATGTGGTGTAGTAGGAAGCTTCGGTCCATGGTGGCGGCGGGGCCGTTTGGTCGGTAGGGACGGTTTCGGCTGCGCGCGACATGATGGTCTTGCGGAGGCAGTCGGCGAAGACGCGTGAGCCGGCGCCGGCTACGAGGGCTCGAACGCCCTGGCGGCGCTCCCAGAGGTTGTTGAGGATATGCTCGACCTGTACGAGCGGGTCATCGAGGGGCGTACCGTCATCGTCGAGGGCATGGGTGCAGATGTCGCGCACGAGCTCAGCGAGCAGGTCATCTTTGCTCTTGAAGAGGCCGTAGAACGTGGCCCGACCCACATGGGCGCGAGCAATGATGTCGCCGACGGTGATCTTGCCGTAGTCCTCCTCGCGAAGGAGCTCGGAAAACGCCGCAACGATGGCGGTACGGCTTTTTGCCTTGCGGGCATCCATGGTTATGCGTCCGCGTCAACGAGCAGGCAGCGGAGCGTACCGGAGCAACCCTCGTAGGGGCGCTTACCGGCGCCGTAGCCGACGGCCTCGATGCGGTAGCGGGCCGGCAGGTGCTCGGACGTGCGCAGCGCGGCGACGATGGCGGCGCCCGTGGCGTCACGAGCTCGCCGGCGACCGGTGCAGGCGTGAGGGCGATATTGCCCGCCTGACACAGGTTGACGACAGCGGGGACGGGAATGGGCATGAGGCCGTGGGCGCAGCGGATGGTGCCGTGGCCCTCGGAGAGCGACTCGACTACGATGTCCTCAATACCCAGGTCGTCGAGGCAGATGGCGACAGAGCAGACGTCGACGATGGAGTCGACGGCGCCCACCTCGTGGAACATGACGGTGTCGGGCGTTTTGCCGTGAGCCTTTGCCTCGGCAGCGGCGAGCGCGGTAAAGATGGCGAGGGCGCGACGCTTGGCGCCATCGCTTAGCTGTGAACCGTCGATGATGGCGGTGACGTCCGCCAAAGAGCGGTGGTGATGGTGGTGGGCGTGATGATGGCCCTCGTGGCCATGGCCGTGGGCCTCATGCTCATGCATATGCTCGACAGCTGCTTCGTTGCCGTAGAGCCAGGCCATATCGTGATCATGGTTTTCGAGGCCCTCTGCAAGCTGAACGTCAAAGTCACAGGCGTCGATGCCGTGCTTGTTTACGCGCGTGACGGCAATCGAAAAGCCGTTGACCGGCAACGTGGCGAGCTGTTCGCGCAGGTGCTCCTCGCTGGCGCCCAGGTCGAGCAGGGCCGCAACGGTCATATCGCCGCTGATGCCCGAGGTGCCGTCGATGATAAGCGTGTGCTGATGATTGGACATGGAATGCTCCTTAACGGGCGCAGGGCGTGCCGGCGCTCAGATGATTGATAAGACTTGCCTGGTAGGCGGCACCAAAGCCATTGTCGATATTGACGACCGAAACGCCGCTGGCGCAGGAGTTGAGCATGGCGAGCAGCGCGGCTACGCCACCAAAGCTCGCGCCGTACCCCACGCTGGTAGGAACGGCGATGACCGGACAGCTCACAAGACCGCCGACAACGCTCGCCAGGGCGCCCTCCATGCCGGCGATGGCGATGACCACCTGCGCCTGGGCAAGTTCCTCGGCATGAGCGAGCAGGCGGTGCAAGCCGGCGACACCCACGTCGTAGAGGCGATCGACCTCGTTGCCGTAGAACTCGGCCGTCAGTGCCGCCTCTTCGGCGACGGGCAGGTCGCTCGTGCCGGCGCAGGCGACGACGATGCGTCCGTTGCCGGTGGGGGAGGGCTTGCCACCCACCAGGGCGAGCTGGGCGTCCGGGACATATCCCAGGTCGATGTCGTTGCCAAGAAGTTCAGCGGTGCGCGCGGCTTTTTCGGCATCCAGGCGTGTGACCAGGATGCGCTCCTGGCCGGCATCGCGCAGTGCTTCGATAATAGCGGCAATCTGCTCGGCGGTTTTACCGGCCCCGTAGACAACCTCGCCGGCTCCCTGGCGCACTCCGCGCGAAAGATCGAGCTGCGCAAAGCCCAAATCGGCGGTCGGAGCCGTCTGGATGCGCGTGAGGGCGTCGGCAGGGGTGACTGCTCCGCCGGCAACATCGCTCAGCAATTGCTCAAGATCTCGCTTATCCATATATGTTCCCTTCGACGGCGCAAAGTCTAGCACTCAAAGGGTATGTTTCCGAACACTAGGACAAAATTGTTCGGAAACTATAGGACAGACTGATTCAATTGCTAGACGGATCGACTAGTCACGCAGGATGATGTCCATGGCGAGCATCAGATTGCGCTCGTCGATGGCAAACGGGGCGGCCTCGCGCGTCTTGGGCTTGGCACAAAACGCGATGCCCGTGCCGCGGCCTGGATCATGGGGATGTCGTTGGCACCGTCGCCGATCGCGACGGTGTGGGCCATATCGACGCCGCACTCAACTGCCCAGTCCAGCAGCTGGATGAGCTTGGACTCCTTGGTCACAATGTCGGCAGCCAACTTACCGGTGAGCTTGCCGTCCACGACCTCCAGACGATTGGCCAGACAGAAGTCGATACCCGCGGCAGCCACGATCTTGTCAGCGACTTCGTGAAAGCCGCCACTCACGACGCCGACCTTCCAGCCCTTGCTGTGCGCCGAGCGCACAAGCTCCAGCGCGCCGGGGGTAAACGTCACGCGTTCAAAGGTGCGCTCGAACACGCTCTCGTCCAGGCCGGCAAGCAGCCCCACGCGCTCCTCGAGCGCCTGCTTAAAGTCAAGCTCGCCGCGCATGGCGTGCTCAGTGATCTGCGCCACTTGCTCGCCCACGCCGGCCTCCTCGCCCAACAGGTCGATGACCTCCTGGTTGATGAGCGTGGAGTCGATATCCATAACGATGAGGCGTGCAGTCATGGCGGGCCTTTCCGAGTGCAGTTGTATTGGGCACATTGTCGCACGCGGCGCGCTTGGCGACGGCCACGGCGCGTCAATTGTTTCGTCTCCGTCAAGTCTTTGGGCAGGAGCTACTTTTTCGCGGCACATCGACGCGGGTGCGATAAGATAGAACGCCATGTCCGGCTGCGCGGTTTACGCAGGCTGGGCAAATCTGTACGACGCCGCCCGGAACGACACGGGGCGGCACAGATCCATAAAGGAGGATCACTGGTATGAGCCAGACCCGTCCCATCGACGAGCATTCCATGCACACCCGTACCTGCGGCGAGCTTCGCCGCGAGAACGTGGGCGAAGAGGTCACCCTCACCGGTTGGGTGAGCCGTCGCCGCGACCACGGCGGCCTTATTTTCTGCGACCTTCGCGACCGCGAGGGCATCACGCAGCTCACTTTCGACCCCGAACACTCCGACGGCGACGCCTTTAAGATCGCCGAGACCATGCGTCCCGAGTGGCCCATCAAGATCCACGCGTCGTGCGCGCTCGTGGCGAGGAGACCACTAACACCAAGCTCGCGACCGGCGAGATCGAGGTTCTGACCGACCACGCCGAGGTGCTCAACACCTCCGTCACCCCGCCGTTCCAGATCGAGGATGGCATCGAGACCAGCGAGGACACCCGTCTGCGCTATCGCTATCTGGACCTCCGCCGTCCCGAGATGATGGCCAACCTCAAGCTGCGCTCCGACTTCACCTTTGCCATTCGCGAGGCGCTGCACAACCGTGAGTTCATGGAGGTCGAGACGCCTCCCTGTTTAAGTCCACGCCCGAGCGCCCGCGACTTCATCGTTCCCAGCCGTATTCAGCCGGGCAACTTCTACGCCCTGCCGCAGTCCCCGCAGCTCCTGAAGCAGCTGCTTATGGTCGGTGGCGTCGAGCGCTACTATCAGGTTGCCAAGTGCTTCCGCGACGAGGACCTGCGTGCCGATCGTCAGCCCGAGTTCACCCAGGTCGATATCGAGATGTCCTTCGTTGACCAGAACGACGTTATGAGCGCGCTCGAAGAGGTCCTGGCCGATGCCTTCGGCCGCATGGGTGTCGAGATGCCCACGCCGCTGCATCGCATGGATTACTGGGAGGCCATGGATACCTATGGCTCCGATAAGCCCGACACCCGCTACGGCATGCACCTGGTCGACCTGACCGATATCTTTGCCAACTCCAAGTTCAGGGTCTTGCGACCGCCGCAAACGAGGAGGGTTCTGTCGTCAAGGCCATCAACGCCAAGGGTGCCGGTGCCTGGGCCCGCGCCAAGATCGATAAGCTCGCCGGCGTGGCCTCCACGTTTGGCGCCAAGGGCCTGGCATGGATCGCCTTCCGCGAGGACGGCTCCATCAACAGCCCCATCGTCAAGTTCTTCTCGGACGAGGAGATGGCGGCTCTGCGCGAGCGCATGGACGTCGAGCCCGGCGACCTTGTGATGTTCGCCGCCGGTCCGCGCCTGCTCTCTGACGAGATCCTGGGCGGCATGCGTTCCCACATGGCCAACGCGCTCGAGATCAAGCGCGAGGGCCACGACTTCCTGTGGGTCGTCAACTTCCCGCTGTTCCACTGGGACGAGGACCGCAAGGCTTACGCTGCCGAGCACCAGCCCTTCACCCTGCCGACCGAGACCGACATCGCCAAGATCGAGGCCAATCCGTTGGCAGCCGGTTCTTGCACCTACGACTTTGTCATGGACGGCTTTGAGGCCGGTGGCGGCGGTATGCGTATCCACAACGCCGAGATGCAGATGTCCATGCTTAAGCTCCTGGGCTTTACCGAAGAGCGTGCCGAGTCTCAGTTCGGCTTCCTCATGGAGGCGCTCAAGTTTGGTGCGCCCCCGATGGGCGGCTTCGCCCTGGGCCTGGACCGCGTGTGCATGCTGCTCACCGGCTCCGACTCCATCCGCGACGTCATGGCGTTCCCCAAGACGGCCAGCGGCTCCGATCTTATGTCGGGTGCTCCGAGTGCTGTTTCTGGCGCCCAGCTCAAGGACGTCAGCCTGCGCCTGATGTAGGCAAGCAGCTACCTATTGCTTGCAACGAGGGAAGGACGTGTGCCTTCCCTCGTTTTTTATGCGCCGAGGTTGTGATGGCATGGGATGACCAGGCGTCGCGGAAACTGTGTCCCAGAATTTGCACCCAGAGCGGGATGGGCTTTCCGCTAGGGCCGTTCAGCGGAAACTGCGACCCGGAATTTGCGTCCAGAGTGGGCTGCGGTTTCCCAAACAGGGCCTTTGGGAAACTGGGGCCCAGAATCCAGCCAAATAATGGGACGCACTTTCCGGTCGAGCTTCTGGCGGGTCTCGACAAGCATCTAACGGTACAATAACTACCACGTGGCTGGGTTTTGCCGGCCGAATGTGCGATGCCGCGGGAGGGGACATGGTCGAGTTTACAAAGACGATTAAAGATCCGTTGGGATTGCATGCCCGCCCGGTTGCGCTGCTCTATGACATTATTGCCAAGCATCGTAGCGACGTATCGGTCAGCATCGGCGATCGCCATACCGACGGCCGCGATGTGATGGGGCTCATGGCTCTCTACGGCGAATGTGGCGAAGACATCGTGTTCCGCGTTTCGGGCGTGGATGAGGCCTCCTGCGTCACATCGATCAGAAACCTCTCGCTTTAACCGCAATAATGTGGCAAAGGGGCAGCCCCCTCTGCTGCATAAATTGGTATGACAAGGCACCGCAAAGAGATGGTCTTTGCGGTGCCTCTTTTGTTTCGTATAGGAAACTTTTTCGAAAACTGAATGGGGACCCTTCCAAAAAAGTTAACCACGTGCTAGTTTACTAAAGTGAACATAGACGTGGCTAACTTTTGCCATGTCGATGTTGAGGACGAACCGATGTTAGGAGCTCACTCATGTCTTGCGGACCGCAGATGCCGGCAATGCCGCTTTCGATGGTAAAAGCGGGCGAAACCGTGCGCGTGTCTCGTGTAAAGGGCAATGAGGATATGAAGCACCACCTCAAGGACCTCGGCTTTGTCGAGGGCAGCGAAATTCACGTGGTGAGCTCGAGTGGCGCCAATATCATCGTCACGGTGCTGGGCGCACGCTTTGGTATCGATTCCAAGGTTGCCATGCACATCATGACCGTCAGTTAGTCCGCAGCATTTAAAAAACCGAAAGGGGGACAAGTAAATGAAGACGTTGGGTGACGTTAAGGTGGGCGAGAGCTCCACCATCGTCAAGCTTCACGGTGAGGGTGCGCTTCGCCGCCACCTTATGGACCTGGGGCTCATCAAGGGCACTTCGTTCAAGGTCGTAAAGGTTGCACCGCTCGGAGATCCGGTCGAGATCAACGTGCGTGGCTACGAGCTCTCCATCCGCAAGGAGGAGGCTGCCGTCGTCGAGGTCCAGTAAGGGCCGGCGGCACATATTTCTGCAGATAAAGTTAGGTTTTTCTAACTTAATGCAGCATCTTTGAAGCACATTATCCAGCCTGCGCGGAGAAAGCAGCGCGGGCACACAAGGAAGAAGGATTGAATGGCGGATTCTCAGATCCATGTCGCGCTGGCGGGTAACCCCAACTGCGGCAAGACCACGCTTTTCAACCTGATCACCGGCGCAACGGCTACGTTGGCAACTGGCCCGGCGTCACGGTTGAGAAAAAGGAAGCCAAGCTCCTAAGCGACAAGAACGTCACGATTACGGACCTCCCCGGCATCTACTCGCTTTCCCCCTACAGCCCCGAGGAGCAGTGCTCGCGCGACTACCTCATGAGCGGCGAGCCCGATGTCGTTGTCCAGGTGGTCGATGCCACCAACCTCGAGCGCAACCTGTACCTGGCGCTTCAGGTCATCGAGACCGGCCTGCCCGTGGTCGTTGCCCTCAACATGGCCGACCTGGTCGAGAAGAACGGCGATAAGATCGACACGGACAAGCTTTCCAAGAAGCTTGGCTGCCCGGTCATGATGATCTCCGCTCTTAAGAACAAGGGCATCACGGAGCTGTTCGATCAGGTCAAGAAGTCTGCCGCTTCCAAGGGCCAGGTGCCGGAGCACAAGTTCGATTCCTCCATCGAGGACGTTCTGGACCACATCGAGAACAACCTGCCTGCGAGCGTTCCTGCCAGCAAGCGCCGCTACTACGCCGTCAAGCTGTTCGAGCGCGATGCGGACGCCTGCAAGCTCATCAACCTCACCAAGGAGAAGGCCGATCGCGTTGAGCAGCTGGTCGCCCAGTGCGAGCAGGATTGCGACGACGATGCCGAGTCCATCATCACCGGCGAGCGCTACGGCGTGATCGCCACATCATTGACGAGTGCCTCACCAAGGCCCCTGCCAAGATGAGCACCTCCGAGAAGATCGACCGCGTGGTTACCAACCGCATCCTCGGTCTGCCGATCTTCGTCGTGATCATGTTCTGCGTGTACTACATCGCCGTTTCTACCCTCGGCGGCACGGTGACTGACTTCACCAACGACCAACTCTTCGGCACCGACGGCTGGTACGTGCTCGGTCAGGGTCGCGACGCCTATGACGCAGCTGTTGAGGCTGCGGGCGACAATGCCGACTCGGTCGACCCGGCACAGTACGGCCCCTATGTCCCGGGTATCACCACCATGTGCACGACGCCCTTGTGGCGGGCGGCACCGAGGACGGCGCCTGGTCGATTCGCTGGTCTGCGACGCATCGTCGGCGGCCTGGGTGCAATCTTTGGCTTTGTGCCGCAGATGTTCCTGCTCTTTGTGATGCTGTCTTTCCTGGAGGACTGCGGCTACATGGCCCGCGTCGCCTTCATCATGGACCGCGTATTCCGCCGCTTTGGCCTGTCCGGTAAGTCGTTCATCCCCATGCTCGTGTCCTCGGGCTGCGGCGTCCCCGGCGTCATGGCCACCAAGACCATCGAGAACGAGAAGGACCGCCGCATGACGGTCATGACCACCACGTTTATTCCCTGCGGTGCCAAGCTGCCGATCATTGCCCTGCTCATGGGTTCCATCATCGGCGATTCTTCCACCACCGCCGCGTGGATCAGCCCGCTCTTCTACTTCCTGGGCGTCTTTGCCGTCATTGCCTCGGGCCTCATGCTCAAGAAGACCAAGCTCTTCGCCGGTCGCCCGACGCCGTTCGTTATGGAGCTTCCCGCCTACCACTTCCCGGCGATCCGCTCTTGGGCGCTGCACGTGTGGGAGCGCTGCTTCGCCTTTATCAAGAAGGCCGGCACGGTCATCTTTGCGTCCACCGTCGTCGTTTGGTTCCTCTCCAACTTTGGTAGCTACAACGGTTCCTTTGGCTTCCTGCCCGCGATGGACGGCATCCCCGAGGAGTTTATGGACTACTCCGTGCTCGCCATGCTGGGCAACCTGGTCGCCTGGATCTTTGCCCCGCTCGGCTTTAGCACCTGGCAGGCAACCGCGCTGACTGTCTCTGGCCTTGTCGCCAAGGAGAACGTCGTCGCCACCGCCGGCTCGCTGCTGTCCGTGGCCGACGCCGCCGAGACCGACCCGAGCCTGTGGACCGCGTTCGCCGGCATGTTCCCGACCATGGGTGCTTGCGTTGCCTTTGGTGCATTCAACCTGCTGTGCGCTCCGTGCTTTGCCGCCATGGGCACCATTCGCAATCAGATGGACTCCGGCAAGTGGACCGCGATTGCCATCGGCTACGAGTGCGCCTTCGCATGGGTGATCGGCCTGTTCATCAACCAGTTCTACAACCTGCTGGTCCTTGGACAGTTTGGTATCTGGACGATTGTGGCCATTGTGCTGCTTGTTGCGATGCTCTTCCAGATCTTCCGTCCCATGCCCAAGCACGCTTGGACCGACGAGGACGAGACCAACACCGCTTCCGCTGCAGTTTCCGCTTAAGTCCGAATAAGGATCAGCCCCTTTCCACGAGCCCGGGTGTCCCAGCGACACTCGGGCTTTTTGGTGAGGGAGATGTGGCGTTTCCGCAGATAAAACCGACCAAAATATACCTGTCCCTTTTTGGCAGGTGGAGAATGGGGTAAAGTAAGTGGTGGTTAACTAGAGGAGGCTTGCTATGGCACCTATCGATATTGTTGTACTGGCTGTTATCGGCATTGCGTTTGTCGCCGTGTGCGTGCGCATTTATCGCAAGGGCACCTGCGCCGACTGCGCTCAGGGCGGCGTTTGCACGGGACATTGTTCCAACAAAAAAACCTGCGCCGCACTTAAGGGCGTGGACAAAATCGCCGAAGACTTGGGCCGCGGTATTAAATAAGGCCCGACATCCAGGCGCCAAGCTCGCCGTCGAAGGCATGATTGCCTACCTGCGCCTCTAACTCCATCCCGCCCATCAGTTGCGGTGAAATACGGACTGTTTTGGCTGTCAAAGGCCTTATCTACTCCGTATTCCACCGCAACTTTTTGTGGGTGGCCTAGAGACGCTGCATGCGGTACCCGACACCCATGTGCGTCTGAATCATCTTGGGATGAGAGGGGTCTGCCTCGATCTTCTTGCGCAGGGTGCGCATGAACACGCGCAGGCTCGCCAGATCGCTGTCCCAGCTCGTGCCCCATATCTCGCGGGTGATGAAGGTGTGGGTGAGCACCTTGTCGACGTTTTTCGCCAGAAGGACGAGCAATTTGTACTCGGTTGGGGTGAGCGAGAGCTCGCGTCCGTCTTTCGTCGCGTATCCCGCGGCGTAGTCGATATGCAGCGGACCGTTGTCGAACGTGCTCGCTTCTGTCGACTCGCTCGACGCCATCGATGAGCGCCTCAAATTCGCGCGGACGCGCGCGAGCAACTCATCCACAGAAAAGGGCTTGGTGAGGTAGTCGTCTGCCCCTGCGTCAAGTGCTGCAATCTTGTCGGAATCTTCGGTGCGCGCCGAAATGACGATAATGGGGACTGCCGACCAGCTTCGGATCTTCGTGATGACCTCGATACCGTCAATGTCGGGAAGGCCGAGGTCGAGCATGATGAGGCTGGGGCCGTGCGACACCGCATCCATGATGGCGGCCTGGCCGTTGCAAACCTTGCTCACGACATAGCCGTGGAGGTCAAGCGCGGTCGAAACGAGGTTTTGAACGGTCAGGTCATCTTCGACCAGGAGGATGCGTGGCTTAGCGGCATTATTCATGAATCTCGATCTCCTCAGCGGGCAGGGTAAAACGGAAGACGGCCCCATGGGGGTGGTTGTCGCGAACTTCGATGATGCCGCCATGCGCCTCCACGATGGAGCGGCAGAGCGACAGCCCAAGGCCGATGCTTCGACGCGAATCCACGGGCCGCGTATTGCTTGAGGTGAAGAAGCGCTCAAAGATATGAGGCTTGTCGCAGTCTGCCACACCTGGCCCATCGTCTGCGACGTCCACCACGACGAACGCGCCCTCGCGACGTGCGCTGATGGTGACAGTCGAGTCCTCGGGCGTGTATTTGAAGGCGTTCATGATGAGATTCGTAAGCACCTGCATGATGAGATGGACGTCGATGCGTACCAGCAGGATGTCGTCAGTGTGCTCGATGGTGACAACACGTCCATGCGATGCTTGTGCGACATGGCTGAGGGCGGCCTCGATGACCTCGTCGATAAGCTCGGATGTGAAGTTGAGGCGAATGGTGCCGTCCTCGACGCGTGTGATGGCGAGGAGGTTCTCCACGGTATCGATAAGCCAGAGGGAGTCGTCGTAGATGGCATCGGCGAGATCGCAGCGTTGTTCGAGGCTGAGCTTCTCGTCGCTCTTCCGAAGGATTGCCGCAGATCCGGATATAGCCGTGAGGGGTGTCCTCAAATCGTGGCCGATGGAGCGCAAAAGGTTGGCGCGCAGCTGCTCGTTTTTCGCCAAGACCGCAGCCTCTTCGCGCTCTTGCGCCGCCCGGTCGCTTTCGAGCGCCAAGGCGCATTCGCCTACGATAGATAGGACGATCGAATGCTCGAAGGCTTCGATCTCGCGCCCCTCCAGGTCGATGCCGATGACACCGAATACCTTGTCGCCGGTGCGAACCGCGAGGTAGAGGCAGCGCGCCTCGGGCAGGGTCCGCGTGCTTGCGCCCGCGCGTTTGTTGTTGGTGTAGGTCCAGGTTGCAACGGCGCGCTCGTAGTCGGTGAGCAGCGACGCGGATCGGTTTTCGGTGCCAGCGGACTCATAGAGCGTCTTGCCGAGCGTGCCGTGTTCGGCGGTGTAGAAGACCACGTCGAGTTTTAGCAGTTTGACGAGTTGGTTCATGGCGACGCGGGCGCACTCCTCCGCGCTATGGGCTTGCTGTAAGAGCTGGTTCGTTTCGAGGAGTACGCGCGTTTTGAATGCGTTCTCGGCGGAGGTACGGGCATTGTCGGCGATGCGCGCAGTTAACTCGCCGGCGACCATAGCGGTAGCGAACATGATGCCGAACGTGACCAGATAGCTTCGGTCGTAGCTGGCGAGCGAAAACAGAGGCGTTACGAAGCAGAAGTTGTAAAGCACTACAGAGAGCACGCTCGATACGATCGTGCAGATACGCCCCGTCGTGGTGACGGCGGTCAGCAGGGCCGTGAGGATATAGAGGGATATGATGCTGGAATCGGCAAATCCCAGATGGCGGAAAGCCGTGCCGATCGCCGTGGCGACAAGAGAGAGGGCCAGCGTGCGAAGCACGTTTCGGCTGCTGGGCGGCTGCAGGGCGAGCGCATGGCGGCGTCCTTTGGGTCGGGAGGGCGGAGTCGACTGGTCTGGAATGATGTAAATGTCGAGGTTCGGGGCGAATGTTATGAGCTGTTCTACGAGAGATTTGCGGCCAAAGAGGGCCTGACGGACGCTGCTGTGCTCGCCCGTGCGCCCCATGACGATCTTCGAAATACCCGACAGGCGTGCGAACTCGGAGATCTGAAACGCGACGTCGTCGCCATAGACGGTTTCCATATGTGCTCCGAGCTGCTCGGCTAGGGCGATATTGTTTGCAAGCTTGGCGCGCTCATCATCGCTCATGGCTTGCGTGCGCGGGCTCTCTACGAACAGGGCGACGAGCTCGCTGCGAAACGCTTTCGCCATGCGTGCGGCGGCACGGACGATGCGGGGATTGGTCGGCGCCGGGGAGACACAGACTAAGATACGCTCCTTGGTGTAGTAGTCACGGTTTCCCAGCACGCGTGCGGCGTCTGTGAGGTGGCCGGTGCGATCGGCGCAGCGGCGCAGCGCGATTTCTCGGAGTGCGGTGAGGTTTTCGACGGTAAAAAAATGCTGTTGCGCTCGCTCGGCTTGTGCGGGACGGTAGACGAGGCCGGCGCGAAGGCGCTCAAGTAGGTCTTCGGGCTCTATGTCAACGAGCTCGACTTGGTCGGCATCATCGAAGATGCGGTCGGGGATTCGTTCGCTCACGACAACGCCGGTGATGGATGCAACCATGTCGTTTAGGCTCTCGATATGCTGAACGTTCACGGTCGTATAGACGTCGATGCCTGCATGTAGAAGTTCCTCGACGTCTTGATAGCGTTTGTCATGGCGAGACCCCGGCGCATTCGTATGGGCGAGCTCGTCGACAAGGATGAGCTGAGGGGCGCGTTCGATAGCCGCATCTAGATCGAACTCGCTGAGCGCAATGCCGTTGTGCTCGATGAGTTTACAGGGCACGTTCTCAAGCCCTTGTGCAAGATGGGCAGTTGCCGGACGTTCGTGCGGCTCGATGTATCCCGCGACGACGTCGACACCTCGCCGCTTGGCGGCGTGGGCGGCTTGAAGCATCGCATAGGTTTTGCCTGCGCCAGCAGCGTAGCCAAAGAAAATCTTGAGGTGTCCCCGGCTGGTTCGAGCGTCATCGGCGGCCTCGTCTTTCTCAATTGCCTTGAGGATGAGGTCTGGATTGACGCGAGTGTCCGATGCGTCGCGCTGCATAGCGTAGCCTTTCTGAAACGTTGTCCATGCGTGCATACGCGGTGAGGACGCCACTGTATGCTCGCGAGGTCGAGTATAGGCGCACTGCAGCCGCAATAGTGCTTTCTACCTGCATCTTTACGGCATCTTAAGGTCGTGAGCCCCGGTCCTCACGCCTCTTTAATCTCTAGAAGCGTTTACTGTCCCCAGGCGCTTGCGAGAGCAGGCGTCCGAGACATCGGACCGCGCGTGAAAGGGGCGGTAATGGACATCCTCATTCCCATTATCGGAGTCGTCTGCATCGGACTCCTTATCTATTACATCTACATTCTGATGAGGAGTGATTCGTAAACTATGGACGCTGCGATTCAGTACATCTTGTACTTTGCCGTGCTCGTCGTCCTGGCCGTTCCGCTCGGTCGGTTCATGGCCCATATCATGGATGGCGAGCATACGTTCCTGTCGCCTGTGATTGCTCCTGTGGAGCGTGGCGTCTATCGTCTGCTTCGCATCGACGCGGCAGAGCAGATGGGGTGTAGGCGCTATCTGGCGAGCGTGCTGGTCTTTTCGGGGATCGGCCTCGTGGCCCTTGTGGCACTCCAGGCGCTTCAGCCCTTCTTGCCAGGCAATCCCCAGCACCTGCCGGGTGTGTCATGGATCTGTCGTTCAATACGGCTGCTTCCTTCATAACCAACACCAATTGGCAATCCTATTCCGGTGAGACCACCCTGTCCTACCTTGTGCAGTTCATGGGCCTCACCGTGCAAAACTTCTTGTCCGCCGGCACCGGTATTGCGGTCATGTTCGCGCTCATCCGCGGCTTCCGTCGGGTCAAGGAGCAGGGTCTGGGTTCCTTCTGGGTCGACCTCACCCGCACCGTCCTGTATGTGCTCATTCCGCTGAACCTCGTGTTTGGCATCTGCCTGGCTGCCGGTGGTGTCATCTCCAACTTCCAGCCGGCTCAGAAGGCTGAGCTCGTAGAGCCTGTCGCTGTCCAGCCTAATGCAGACGGCGGCTTGAGCGTCATCGACGGCGCCCAGATCGAGGGCGACACGGTCAAGGTCGACGGCAAGGTTGTCGAGGGCGCGCGCGTGGTCACCGAGCAGTTCCTGCCCCAGGGTCCCGCGGCTCCTCAGGTCGCCATCAAGCAGTCCGGCACCAACGGCGGCGGCTTCTTCGGCGTGAACTCCGCCCATCCGTATGAGAACCCCAGTGCCTTCACCAACATCATCGAGATGACCAGCTTGCTGCTGATCCCGGCCGCCTGTTGCTTCACCTTCGGTATCGGCGTCAAGAACACCAAGCAGGGCAAGGCCATCTTTGCCGCCATGTTCATCCTGCTGGTGATCTTCACCGGCATCATCGCCGTCAACGAGCATGCCGGCACCCCGCAGCTGGCCGATGGCGGAGCGGTCAATATCGAGATGACCGATGGCCAGGCTGGCGGCAACATGGAGGGCAAGGAGAGCCGCTTTGGCATCGCCTCCTCTTCCACCTGGTCCGCTTTCACGACGGCTGCTTCCAACGGCTCGGTTAACTCCATGCACGACTCCTACACCCCGCTGGGCGGTTTTGTCCAGATGCTCCAGATGGCTCTGGGCGAGGTCGTCTTCGGCGGCGTGGGCTGCGGCCTGTACGGCATGATCGGCTTCGCCATCCTCACAGTGTTCATCGCCGGCCTCATGGTCGGACGCACGCCCGAGTTCCTGGGCAAGAAGATCGAGCCGGGCGAGATGCGCTGGGCAGTTGTCCTGTGCCTGGCAACTCCGTTTGCCATTCTGGTGTGTTCGGCCATCGCTGCATGGTGCCCGGTCTTGCCGACCAGCTCAACAATGGTGGCGCGCACGGCTTCTCCGAGGTGCTGTATGCCTTCACCTCATGCGGTGGCAACAACGGCTCGGCGTTTGCAGGCATGAACTGCAACAATCCCTGGATCAACGTCATGCTCGGCCTCGAGATGCTGTTTGCCCGCTTCATGCCCATCATCGGTACGCTGGCTATCGCCGGCTCGCTGGCCAAGAAGGTAGGGTCGCCGAGAGCGCCGGTACCCTGTCTACCACCAACGGCATGTTCGTATTCCTGCTCGTGTTCATCGTTCTGCTGATCGGTGCCCTGAGCTTCTTCCCGGCCCTGGCGCTTGGCCCCGTTGCCGAGTTCTTCCAGATGATTGCGTAAAGGAGGACGCAGATTTATGGCTATGCAAAAAGACATGATGGGCCGCGCGGTCCGCGACTCGTTTGCCAAACTGGATCCTCGCGTCCAGATTCAAAACCCGGTCATGTTCCTGGTGTGGCTTTCCGCCGTCATGACCTCCGTCCTGGCCGTCGCTTCCATCTTCGGTGTGCAGGACGCGGGTGTGCCCACCTACTATGTGGTCACCATCGCGGTCATCCTGTGGCTCACCGACCTGTTCTCGAACTTCGCCGAGGCGCTTGCCGAGGGCCGCGGTAAGCTCAGGCCGATTCCCTGCGTGCGGCCAAGAAGGATGTCGAGGCCCATCGTATCGATCCGTTGAGGACAAGGAGCACTTCACCGTCGTTCCCGGCACCGAGCTCACGCGCGGCGACCTGGTGATCGTACGCGCCGGCGAGCAGATTCCCGGCGATGGCGACGTCATCGAGGGCGCTGCCTCCGTTGACGAGTCCGCCATCACCGGCGAGTCCGCCCCCGTGGTCCGCGAGGCCGGCGGCGACCGCTCTGCCGTTACCGGCGGTACCACGGTGCTGTCCGACTGGATCATCGTCAAGATCTCCAGTGAGCCCGGCCAGAGCTTCCTGGACAAGATGATCGCGATGGTCGAGGGTGCCGCGCGCAAGAAGACCCCTAACGAGATCGCTCTGGAGATCTTCCTGGTGGCCCTTTCCATCGTCTTTATCCTGGTCACGCTGGCCCTGTATTGTTACTCCTGCTTCTCGGCCGGTCTTAACGACATGGTCAACCCCACGGCCGTGACCACGCTCGTGGCACTGCTCGTGTGCTTGGCTCCCACTACCATCGGCGCCCTTCTGTCCGCCATCGGCATCGCCGGCATGAGCCGTCTGAACGAGGCCAACGTGCTGGCCATGTCCGGCCGCGCCATCGAGCCGCCGGCGACGTCGACATCCTCATGCTCGACAAGACCGGCACCATCACCCTGGGTAACCGCCAAGCCGCCGAGTTCATCCCGGTCGACGGCGTCGATCCCGCGGAGCTGGCCGATGCCGCTCAGCTTTCCTCGCTGGCCGACGAGACCCCCGAGGGTCGTTCCATCGTCGTGCTCGCCAAGGAGCAGTTTGGGCTGCGCGGCCGCACACTCGAGGATAAGGGCATGGAGTTCATCCCCTTCACCGCGGCGACTCGCATGTCCGGTGTGAACTACGAGGGCAATGAGATCCGCAAGGGCGCTGCCGATTCCGTGCGCACCTATGTGGAGGCAGCCGGCGGCGTGTTCTCCCAGGAGTGCGACGAGGCCGTCGAACGCATCGCCAAGGCCGGCGGCACCCCGCTGGTCGTGACCAAGAACTGCCGCGTGCTGGGCGTTGTGTACCTCAAGGACATCATCAAGTCCGGCGTTAAGGAGAAGTTCGCCGACCTGCGCAAGATGGGCATCAAGACCATCATGGTGACGGGCGACAATCCGCTCACCGCCGCGGCAATCGCCGCCGAGGCCGGCGTTGACGACTTCCTGGCCGAGGCCACCCCCGAGGGCAAACTCGAGAAGATCCGCGAGTTCCAGCGTGAGGGTCACCTGGTCGCCATGACCGGCGACGGCACCAACGACGCGCCGGCGCTCGCCCAGGCGGACGTCGCCGTGGCCATGAACACCGGAACCCAGGCTGCCAAGGAGGCCGGCAACATGGTCGACCTCGACTCCAGCCCCACCAAGCTCATCGAGGTCGTGCGTATTGGCAAGCAGCTGCTCATGACCCGCGGTTCGCTCACGACCTTCTCGGTGGCTAACGACATGGCGAAGTACTTCGCTATCATCCCGGCCCTGTTCTCGCCGATCTACCCGGGCCTTGGCGCGCTCAACATCCTCGGTCTGGCAAGCCACTGTCCGCGGTTCTTTCGGCCATCATCTATAACGCGCTCGTTATCGTCGCGCTGATCCCGGCCGCGCTGAAGGGCGTTAAGTACCGCGAGGTCCCGTCTGGACAGCTGCTGACCCACAACCTACTCGTGTGGGGTCTGGGCGGCATTGTTGCCCCGTTCGTATTCATCAAGCTCATCGACATGCTGCTCGCGTTCTGCGGCATTATGTAAGTGGAGGTTTGTATGTTCAAAGGTGTTGCATCGCGCGCACTTGGCGTGTTCGCGCTGTTTACCGTTGTCTGCGGCCTGGGCTATACGCTCGTCGTGACCGGCATCGCCCAGGTTGCGTTCCCGTATCAGGCGAACGGTTCGCTCATTACGGTCGACGGCAAGGTTGTGGGCTCCGAGCTCATCGGCCAGAACTTCGAGGACGAGGACCACATGTGGGGCCGCATCCAGAACGTGTCAATTGTCGAAGGCGAAGACGGCGAGCTCGTGGCGTATGGTGCCCCGTCCAACCTGTCCCCGGCGAGTGAGGAGTACCGGCAGCTTGTGGACGCGCGCGTCGAGAAGATTCGCGCCTCCAACCCCGACGCCGGCATGGATGCCGTGCCCGTCGACCTGGTGACGTGTTCTGGCTCAGGGCTCGACCCCGAGATCTCCCCCGATGCCGCCGAGTACCAGGTACCGCGCCTGGCGAAGGCCACGGGCAAGAGCGAAGGCGAGGTGCGCGACATCATCGCCCAGTGCACCAAGGGCCGTTTCCTCGGCGTGTTCGGCGAGCCCACGGTCAACGTGCTCAAGGTGAACCTTATGCTGGACGGCGCGCTGTAGGTGAGGGAGTGGCGGATGAGGGCATGACTGACTATCTGAGCCTCAATTCCACCCCGCCCATCAGTTGCGGTGAAATACGGACCGTTTTGGCTGTCAAAGGCCTTATCTACTCCGTATTCCACCGCAACTTTTTGTGGGTTGAGTAAAAGCCGGGGGAGCGTGTACGGTCGGGTACAGCGCGGTTGCTGATACGATAGGTACGTTAGCAACTGCCGCCGAGCGGCTCAAATGAAAGGAACCCTGTATGGAGTCCTCCGCCTACCCGATGCTCTTTAGCCCGATCAAGGTCGGTACGACCGAGGTCAAGAACCGCGTCTTTATGCCGCCGGTGTCTACCAACCTGGCCGATCACGGCTATGTGACCGACGATTTGGTCGACCATTACCGCGCCCGTGCCAAGGGCGGCGTGGGTCTGATCATCACCGAGGTCGTGACGGTCGAGCCTACCTATACCTATCTGCCGGGTGACATGTGCTGCTACGACGACACGTTTATCCCTGGCTGGGAAAAGCTCGCCGCCGCCGTCCACGAGTACGGCTGCAAGATCATGCCGCAGCTCTTCCACCCCGCCTACATGGCCTTTAACATTCCGGGCACCCCGCGCCTGATCGCTCCGTCCTTTGTGGGCCCGTCCTATGCTCGCGAGGCGCCGCGCCCCATTACGGTAGATGAGATCCACGAGCTCACGCATCAGTTGGCGACGCTGCCGTGCGTATGCAGAAGGCCGGCGTCGATGGCGTCGAGGTTCATGCGGCGCACGCCCACGGTATGCTCGGCGGCTTTTTGACTCCGCTCTACAACAAGCGCACCGACGAGTACGGCGGCTCACTCGACGCCGCATGCGCTTCCTGCTCGAGGTCATCGCCGAGATTCGCGAGCGCTGCGGCAAGGACTTTATCATCGACGTCCGCATCTCGGGCGATGAGTACACCGATGGCGGCCTGACCCTCAACGACATGATCTACGTCTCGCGTCGCCTGGAGAAGGCCGGCGTCGACATGATTCACGTGTCGGGCGGCACCACTATCAAGCGTGGCTCTGCGATTCCCGCCGCCGGCACCCAGCAGGCCTCGCACGCCGCCTGCTCGCGCGAGATTAAGAAGCACGTCAACATTCCCGTCGCCACCGTCGGCCGCATCAACGAGGCCTGGATCGCCGAGGAGCTGATCGAGGACGGCGCTGCCGACATCTGCATGATGGGCCGTGCCAATCTGTGCGATGCCGAGTTCTGCAACAAGGCCGCTGCCGGCAACGCCGACGACATCCGCCCCTGCATCGGTTGCCTGCGCTCCTGAACGGCATCATGTTTGGCAAGCGCATCTCCTGCACCGTCAACCCGGACGTGGAGCGCGACGAGGCCGGTTACGAGCCTGCCGCCGAGGCCAAGAACGTGCTCGTTGTGGGTGCCGGTCCCGCGGGCATGGAGGCGGCCTATATTGCCGCCAAGCGCGGCCACAACGTGGTGCTCGTGGATAAGCAGAACGAGCCGGGCGGCGAGATGCGCATCGCGGCCGTTCCGCCGGCAAAGCAGGAGCTCACCCGCGTGATCAAGTATCAGTATCGTCGCCTGGCCGAGGCCGGCGTCGCGTGCGTCTTTGGTACCGAGCTTTCGGCCGAGGACATTCAGCGCGACTACGCGGGCTACGAGGTTGTCCTGGCTTATGGCGCCGAGCCCATTGCTCCAGCCTTTATGCAGGGCTTTAAGCAAGTTATGACGGCCGATGACCTGCTGGGCGGCAAGGCTTTCCCGGGCAAGAAGATTGTCATCGTCGGCGGCGGAACCGTCGGTTGCGAGACGGCCGACTACCTGGCCCCGCTGGTCAACGACCTGTCGCCGGCCAACCGCGATGTCACCGTCATCGAGATGACCAAGACGCTTGCCGCCAACGAGGGCGGTGCCGGTCGCGCGGTGCTCATCACGCGTATGCTTTCCAAGGGCGTTCACGTGCTGACCGAGGCCAAGGTGACCGAGATTACCGAGGACACCATCAGTTACGAAAAGGACGGCGAAGTCCATACCATCGCCGACGCCGATACGCTGGTGCTTGCCATGGGTTACCGTCCCAACACCAAGCTGGCCGATGACCTTGCCGCTGCCGGCGTTGTCACCCACGTGCTGGGCGATGCCAGAAGTGCGGCAACATCCGCGACGCTATCGGCGATGGCTACAAGATCGCCTGCGAACTCTAGTCAACCCCTTGGCGCATGGGGGCCAGGTTACTTTGCGCTAAGTTGATGCATGTAAACCTGACCCCATTGCACCATTTGATAAAACGCAAGCGCTCGCTGCCTGCGTTTTATCAAAGAAAGATTATTGTCGAGCCTTAAATGCCTTTTGTTTGTGTGCCTTCCGCAATCATATTGCGGTTGTAGACCAGGTGCAGATACATCGCATCGTGAGCGGCGGTGGGGTTGCGCGTCTCAATGGCGTCGGCCACACGTGGTGCGTGCGGATGGTCTCCTCGACGAACTTTTTTGCCCGTTACGTCGATAAAGAGGGGAACGGATGCCTTGAGCACACCCATCAGACGGGTAACGGCGAGGTTGCCGCCATCCCAGGGCGGCTTCATGGGGTAGCGCCCGTACGCATCGAATTTTTCCTCTCATAGATGTGCGGCACAAAGAGCCCCGAGTTCATACGAGCTCGGGGCTCTTTTCGTTTGGATTTCAGACGTATTGACAGACGAAAACAGTCTGCGTCCGGTATTGAGCCATACGAAAGCGAAATTATGCGTCTTAATTCCGTACGCAAATCAAGACGAAAACAGTTTGCGTCTTATATAAATCAGTACGCAAACGGTTTTCGTCTTATAATACGGTTATGAATGGTACGAAACGAGGGGGTTGTGCATATGGTTGTTAGAGAGAGCCCTACAGTCGAATACAAGGAAAGCGTTACGCCGACGCTTCTTAAAACGGTGAGCGCCTATGCAAACTACGGGACGGGCAAGATTGAGTTTGGCGTTGATGACGAGGGCGCGGCTGTCGGCCTTGCAGATCCGGTCGCAGAGTGTCTCCGCATTGAGAACATGATTAATGACAGCTTGGATCCCGCTCCCCGTTACACGCTCGAGTCCGATGAGAAACACGGGACCGTAATCCTTACGGTTTATGAGGGACAGGACAAACCCTATCGAAGCAAGGGAAAGGCCTACAGACGAAACGATTCGGCAACGGTGGAGGTCGACCGGTTTGAGTATGGCAGGCTGACGCTCGAAGGCAGCAACGTGACGTTCGACGCGCTCACGTCGGCTCGCCAGGACTTGGGCTTTCATACGCTCGAGCATAAGTGTGTTGAACACCTCGGCATTTCCGAGCTAACGCCGGATATCATGCGTACGCTCCGCTTGCTCGGCAAGGATGGCTATACCAATGCCGCGGCGATTTTAGCGGATAAGAATGATTTTCCAGGCATCGACTGCGTCCGTTTTGGCGATACCGAGGATGTGATCTTGGATCGCGAGGCGGCGACAAATGTATCCGCAATTGAGCAGGCGGACAGGGCGGTGGCTATGTTTGCACGCTACTACCGTTATGAGCGTATCGAAGGGATGGAGCGCGTCCAAACCGATCGAATTCCTCTTGAGGCATTCCGCGAAGCTGTTGCAAACGCTTTGGTGCATCGGACGTGGGACGTTCGAGCGAACGTTCAAATTGCCCTGTACGATGATCGTGTCGTTGTGACCTCCCCTGGATCGCTGCCCGCCGGGTTGACGACGGAACAATACCTGTATGGGCAGATATCCGTGCTCAGAAACCCCATCGTTGCAGAGGCCTTCTTAAAGCTGGATTACATCGAGAAATTTGGTACGGGAATCGCGCGCATTAGACGTGCCTATCGCGATTCGATCAATCAACCAATTTTTGATGTTCGCGGCGGCATGGTGGCCGTCACATTGCCCGTTACCGATGCCTTTGAAGGGTCCGAGGAAGAGGTCCAGGTTCTCAAGGCCTTGTCGGGCGGGCGAATTATGTCGCGAAGCGAGATTGAAAAACAGACGGGGCTGAGCCGCATGCGGACGTTGGCGGCACTCGAATCTCTGCTTGAACGGAATGCAATCGTAAGGCAGGGAACCGGGCGGGCCACGAAATACGAGCGCTCATAGTCCAAAAGAGCCATGGTACAAGACGGGCCCCAAGCCAGCGTTGGCTTGGGGTCCGTTATATCCCGGATGGTAACGGGCCGATTATTGTCAAGTTAAAGCAAAGTACAGCGACGTACAGCAAAGTATAGTGAGATATAGCAAGCCGTATAGCGCGCCTTGATTTTCAACCCTTGATTATCAACCGTCCGTATTTCACAGCAACTTATAACAGGCTCGGGGTGCCAATTTGGGGTGCAGTAGTGCTGCGCCACGAAAAGGGCCTATCTACTACGTTTAAGCCGCAGGGGTCAACCATAGTCGGTTTTTTCGAAAATCGACAAGCTATCTACCTGCGGTTTTGTTTTCACGGTTTTCGGTATGGCCGAGGCTATCCGTGTTAACGTAGTAGATGGGCCACTTTTGTGGCAAGGGGGGCCGATCTGCGGGCCAGGGTAGCTAAAAGAGCCCCGTCCCAAAAAGACTGATTGGGAGCTGGGGCGTGTCGATGCGATAGTATTACGTGGTGATATTCGACAAACCGTGGGCTTCATCCGAGGGCTTTATGGAACAGCACCAGCATTATCAGAGCCTGCAAGATCAGGCATACAACGCACTGCGCTCTAAGATCATCTATGCCGAGCTCAGGCCCGGCACGCGCCTTTCGGCGATTGGTCTGGAAAAGGAGACGGGAATCGGGCGCACGCCCATTCGCGAGTCCTTTGTGCGCCTGCGTGAGCAGGAGCTAGTGGAAACGCGTCCCAAAAGCGGCACCTATGTCTCAAAAATCAGCATGGAGCGCGCCGAGAACGCCTGTTTCTTGCGTGAGAAACTCGAGAGAAGCGTACTCATTAAATGTTGCTCTGCCGCCACGCCTGAGCAAAAACATCGGCTCGAGCAGATTCTTGCCGAGTCCGAGTCGCTCGACCATAGCGAAACGCGTCGCTTTTTCGATCTGGACAACCTATTCCACGAGACGTGCTTTGAGATTGCCGGCCGCCACATGTTGTGGGATTGGATGAAGAGCGTCAATACGCATTTTGAGCGGTACAACTGGTTGCGTATGGTGTCGCAGGATATGGATTGGGAGCCGATTCGTCGTCAGCATCGCCGGATTCTCGAGTCCATTAAGAGGGGCGATACCGACACGGCGAGCTATCTGGCAGAGACACACCTGCATCTGATGCCCGAGGAACAGGGACCGGTTATCGCCTTGCATCCCGACTATTTTGAGCTGCCTAAAGACTCGGCCATCTAACTCGTTCCCTACATTAGTTGCGGTTAAATAGGGGCTGTTTTGCGGCTTTGGCGGCGTAAGCAGTCCGTGTTTCACCGCAAGTGCGGGGGTGCAATCGGGGCATGAAAAGGCTGCGGCGCCGCTTGGAAGGAAAAACCGGAAGCAAGGTCCATTCCTCCAGACGGCGCCGCAGCTGTTTTGGTGGCTCGGCTTTTGTCGAAGTGGCTCAGCTGGGCGCGACTGCCAGCCGAGTAGGCAAAGCGGCTCGGGCGCGTGTCGCTTCCGTCACGTTCTATCAGCATACAAGACGGTTTTGGTTCTTGTTCGTGACGGAAACGGCGCGCTTCCGAGCCGCTTTAAAAGAAAGGGGGCGAGGTCTAGGGCACGCCCCCTTTCACGATAGAGAGCTAAACCTAGCCGCGGACCTTCTTGACGACGTCCATGGCCTCGCGGGCAATCTGCTCGACCTTGGAGAAGTCGCCATCGGCGAACAGGGCGGGCTTGACCATCCAGGTGCCACCGCAGGCGATGATGGCGGAGGAGCTCAGGTACTCCTCGACGTTGGCAGTGCTCACGCCGCCGGTGGGCATAAAGCGATGGCCGACAAACGGAGCGGCGAGGGCCTTGATGGTGTTCAGGCCACCATACTGAGCCGCGGGGAAGAACTTGGTGACCTTGAGCCCAGGTTCTCGGCGGCGGTAACCTCGGAGGGGGTCACGGTGCCGGGAAGGACGGGCAAGTCGATGTCGATGCAGTGCTTCACGACGTCCTCGTTGTAACCCGGGGAGACGATGAACTTGGCACCGGCGGCGCGGGCCTGCTCAACCTGCTCGACAGTCAGGACGGTGCCGGCGCCGACGCACATCTCGGGCTCGGCCTCAGCCATGGCGGCGATGCACTCGGCGGCGCAGGCGGTGCGGAAGGTGACCTCGGCGGACTTCATGCCGGCAGACATAAGGGCGTGGGCGAGCGGTGCGGCGTCCTCGACCTTATCGAGCACGACGACCGGCACGATGCCCAGGGATTCAAGCGTGGTGTAGAACTGATCGAACATAGTGTTCCTTTCGATGTGAGGCGCGCACGGGCGCGTGATTGCCAAAGAAGATTGGCCATGAGCCGGTTCCGGATTGGTTATCGGAGGCACTGCTTGGGTCACAAGCAATTTCGGAACCGGCTACGAGGCCAGTCGTGAAGGAATGCCAGACAAAACCGGAATGGGACTAAGTGGTTCTACCTGGCCGGAGGAATCGGGGAGCGGGCTGCAGGGGTATGGGTATGGAAAGCTGCAGTCCGCGGAATGGGGAACGAATTAACGGGCGACGCGGGTGCCACCGTCGGCGGCGGATGCCACGGCTGCGATCTCGTCTGCGGTCACCAGGTTGGAATCGCCCTTGATGGTGAGCTTGAGGATCGAGGCCGCAATCGCGTAGTTGACGGCGTCTTGCGGGTCAAAGTCGTTGATGAGGGCATGGACGAGGCCGGCGTTGAAAGCGTCGCCGGCGGCAACGCCCTCGAGCACGTGCACGTCGTGAGCGGGGGAGAACCAGTGCTCGCCGCTCTCGGCGTCAAAGAGCATGCCCATCCAAATGGAGCGCTCGACGCAGGAGATGTTGCGGACGACCGAGGCGACCTTCTTGCAACCGTACTCGGCGCAGATCTGACGGGCCATCTCGACGTAGGTGTCGCGTTCCTCGATGCCGTGGGCAAGGGAGCCGGAGACGCAGGTCATACCGAGGCCGGCAGGAGCGTCCTCGTCGTTGGCAATGCAGATGTCAACGAGCGGCAGGAGTTCCTTCATGGTGGCCTGCGACTTCTCGGGCGACCACATCTTGCCGCGATAGTTCACGTCGCACACGGTGGCGATGCCTTTGGCGCGGCAGGCGGTGAGGGCATCCTTGCAGGCGGCGGCCATCTCGTCGGAGACGGCGGGCGTCACGCCGGAGAAGTAGAAGACATCGACACCCTTGAGGATCTCATCCCAGTCAAAGACGTCGCGCTTGGCCATGTTGATGGCAGAGTACTTGCGGTCGTAGACGCAGCCGTTGCCGCGCTGCGAGGCGCCGACCTCAAACACATAGGAGCCAAGACGGTCGCCCTGGCGCACGACGCGCGAGGTATCGACGTCGTAGACCTTCAGCGAACGCAGGGCGCACTCGCCCAGACGGTTGGCCGGGACAACGGAGACGTAAGCTGCCTTGTCACCCTGGTAGGCCAGGGAAAGCGCGGTGTTGGCTTCGGCGCCGCCGTAGCGGACATCAAACTCGGTCGCCTGCTCAATGCGCAGATGATCTTTGGGCGAGAGCCTCATCATGATCTCGCCGAAGGTAAGAACCGTTTTACCCATGTCGCGCAGCTCCTTCTTGCTCGTGCGTACACCTTTGATATGGCGTTGCACGGAGGTGCCAAGACGGTAGGGTACATCTTTGCACCTCCGTGCCAACGCTTGCCGAAATCGGTTTACGAAATCGGTTTCGTTTCGAGTTGTAGTATACTCATCTACAACGTTTTGCAAGCGAGATTTTTAAAAAAATGCCTAAAATGGCTCAGACTGCGACAATTGGGAAACGGGGTGCGCTATGGCGCAGATGAGGATTAAGGACATTGCTGCCGAGGCGGGCGTGAGCCGGCCACGGTCTCGCGCTATCTCAACAACCGCCCTGGGCAGATGACCGAGGAAACCCGTGCTCGCATCGCGGCAGTTATCGAGCGCACCGGCTATCGTCCACGTGCCGCCGCGCGCAATCTGCGCAGCTCGCGTACCAACCTCATCGGCGTGATCTTGGCCGACATTGCTAACCCGTTCTCCAGCGCCATGCTCGAAGGGCTTTCCGCCAGCGCCGCCGCGCGCGGCTGCTCGCTCATGACGGCCATTAGCGGCAACGACCCCGCCAAGGAAGCAGAGTCGCTCACCAGACTTATCGATGCCGGCGTGGACGGCCTGGTCGTCAACACCTGTGGCGGCAATGACGAGGCAATCGCCGCGGCCGCGGGGCGCCTGCCCGTCGTGCTGCTCGACCGCGATATTGCCGCCGGCGGTGTCGATCTGGTGACCTCCAACAACCGTGAGCTGGTCGCCGGCCTGGTAGACGCTTGGCTGTCGCGGCAGCGAGCGCCTGTGCCTGCTCACCGAGGCAAGCGACGACAGCCCTGTGCGTCGCGAGCGTGCCGAGGCCTTTGCCGACGAGCTTTCGCGACGCGGCCTTGCGGGTGAGGTCGTTACCCTGGCCGATGGTGGCGTCACGGGCGTCGGCCGCCTGGACGAGACCATCCGCGACTATGCGGGCAAAAAACTCGGCCTTATCGCGTCAACGGCCTGGTTTTCCTGCGCCTGACCGAGGCGCTAGCACAGCTGGTCCCTCGCTGCCGGCAGGTCTCAAGATTGCGGCGTTTGACGATTACCCCTGGAACCACGTGCTCTTTGGCGGTGTGACCACGGCAGCGCAGGACACCCTCACCATTGCCGAGCGCGTAGTCGAGCGCCTGTCCGAGCGCATCGATGTCGTCACCACCACGGTGGGCGAGGCCGCAAGGCTGGCTCCCAAGCGCATCGAGATCCCCGGCCACATCGAACACCGCGCCTCAACCTCGCGCTAGCCTACGGTCGCGCGTAAGGTATACCTGCCTGCCCACGCACGTTTTTTGGGCGCTTGATACGCTTTAACCCTGCGGAAACATTTTTCTGCGATAGTATCTGCGATATAGACCAGTCGAAACCCGCCCGAAAGAAAGGGGAGCGACATGAACCAGCAGAACATCGATTACGTACTCCGCTCCGTAGAGCAGCGTGACATCCGCTTTGTGCGTCTGTGGTTTGTCGACATTCTCGGCCGCCTCAAAAACTTTGCCATTAGCCCCGAGGACCTCGAGGTCGCTTTTGAGGAGGGCATCGGTTTTGACGGCTCGGCCATCGAGGGCTTTGCCACGCCCGAGGAAGCGACATGCTGGCGTTCCCTGATGCCTCGACCTTCCAGATTCTGCCGTGGCGCCCGAGCCATAACGGCGTCGCCCGTGTGTTCTGCGACGTGTGCGCTCCCGATCGCGAGCCCTTCGCCGGCGATCCGCGCGCTGCGCTGCGTCGCATGTTCCATAAGGCCGAGAAGGCCGGCTACCTACTCAACGTTGGTGCCGAGCTGGAGTATTACTACTTCCCCGACGAGCATACCCCCGAGCCGCTCGACAACGTGGGCTACTTCGATCTTTCGGTGAGCGACGCCGCGCGCGACCTGCGCCGCAACACGGTCCTTACGCTCGAGAAGATGTCCGTGCCCGTGGAGTACACCTTCCACGCCGCCGGCCGCTCGCAGCACGGCATGAGCCTGCGCCACGCCGAGGCCCTGAGCATGTCCGACGCCATCACCACGGCAAAGCTCATCATTAAGCAGCAGGCTTACGAAAGCGGCTGCCATGCCTCCTTTATGCCCAAGCCGTTGGCGGGCGAGGACGGCAGCGCCATGTTTTTGCATCAGTCGCTGTTCGACCACGACGGCAACAACGTCTTTTGGGGCGAGGACGACGAGAAGTACCACCTCTCCGAAATCGCCAAGCACTACATGGCCGGCATCTTGGCGCACGCGCGCGAGATCAGCGCCATCACCAATCCCACGGTCAACTCGTACAAGCGCATCACCACGGGTGGCGACTCCGTGCCGCAGTACGCCACGTGGGGCCTGCGCAACCGCGCGAGTATGGTCCGCATCCCGGTCTACAAGCCCGGCAAGCCGCTGTCCACGCGCATCGAGCTGCGCAGTCCCGACCCCATGGCCAACCCGTACCTGGTCAACGCCGTCACGCTGGCGGCTGGTCTGGACGGCATCGAGCGCAAGCTGGAACTCCCGCCCGAGGCCACGGCCGAGACGCTCAAGCTTACCGACCGTCAGATGGTCGAGGCCGGCTACGCGCCGCTGCCGCGCTCGCTCAAAGAGGCGCTCGACGTGTTTGAGGACTCGCAGTTTATGAAGGATGCCCTCGGCGAGCACATCCACAGCTTCTTCCTCAAAAAGAAGCGCGACGAGTGGCATAAGTTTGAGTCTACGATCACCGAGTGGGAGATCAAGCACTACCTGGCGAACTCCTAATCGCGCTGGCTTGTTCCAGTACGATTGAGCTCATTTCTTTGGAGGCCGATATGTCCGAAAAGAGTGCCCTGTTCATGGCGCGCACGACGCGCTTCCACGAGTTTGCCCGCAGCTTGACGACTACCCTGGGTGTCGAGGTGAGCCTGGCAACCCCCGATTCGCCAACTGCGGCGCACGACTTTGACCTGCTGATTCTCGATTCAGATGGCATCCGCAGCGACCGCATCGATCAGATTGCCAAGTGGCTTGACGATCGTGGTGGCGTCCCCATGTTGGTGATCGTTGACGACGAGACGCTCGGTACCTTGCGCCTGCCCAATCACGCGCATGCCGACTTTGTATGCCCCACGGCGACGCCCAACGAGCTCAAGCTCGCGCGCAGCGCCTGATGGGCGAGGAGGAGACCGTTACCGCCGACGATGTGCTCAATATCGATAACCTCGAGATTAACCTGGCTACCTACCAGGTGACACTCGATAACGAGCCCATCGACCTGACGCTGATGGAGTACTCGCTGCTGAGCTTTTTGGCGACGCACCCCAACCGCGCCTACAGCCGCGAGGTGCTGCTGCACCGCGTGTGGGGCTTTGAGTACTGCGGCGGCACGCGTACCGTCGACGTGCACATTCGACGCATCCGCTCCAAGGTGGGCCCGCAGATTGCAGCGCACATCACCACCGTCCGCGGCGTGGGATATCTGTTTAAGGACTAGATTTCCACCACAAAGGGGACAGGCACCTTTGTGGTGGTTTTGCCGCAGGTGCGGGTTCCTTTCGGGCCTGCAGCAGAACTTAAGCCTTCCTAAAAGATTGCGTTCTCGTACACGTACGCCCGCATATTGGGGTACAACTCAACGTGAACAATGATGGCCCGCTACATGTTTGGCGGGCCTTTGGTTATTTGACGAAAGGATCGCAGCTATGAGCGAGAACGATTCCCAGCGTCCCCAGGACGCGGGCAACGCCGGCGAGACTCAGCAGCAGCCGCGCGTGCAGGTGGAGTCGACGCCTGCCGACGGCAACAACATTCCCTACGTGCAGGCCTACGATACGCAGACCGGCAAGCCGCTGGGCGGCCAACAGGTCGTGAACAAGCACACGGTGGTCAAGACCAAGACCAAAAAGCTGCCGATCTTTATTACAGCGCTTGCCGGCTGCGCCTGCGGCGCCCTGCTGGTCATCGCACTCATTATGAGCGGCACGCTCGATATCGGCGGTGGCAAGAATGCCGTGACGGCGGGCGCTTCGGGTTCGTCGACGCAAAAGATCACGATCGACTCCGAGGACACCACGCTGGCCGAGGCCGTTTCTGCCAAGGCCCTGCCCTCCGTGGTTTCCATCACCGCCACTTCGAGCGGTGGCCAGAATGGCTCGCTTTCGCAGTCTGCCGACGAGTCGGACAACTCGGGCAGCGTCGGTTCGGGCGTGGTGCTCGATACCGAGGGCCATATCCTCACCAACAACCACGTGGTCGATGGCTATGACCAGTACGTGGTGACCATGGACGACGGCACCACCTACGAGGCCGAGTTCGTGGGCAACGACGCTTCGAGCGACCTGGCCGTCATCAAGCTCAAGGACGCCGACGCCTCCAAGCTCACGCCGATCGAGATCGGTGACTCCTCCAAGCTCAACGTGGGCGAGTGGGTCATGGCGATCGGTTCGCCCTTCGGCAACGAGCAGTCTGTCTCCACCGGTATCGTCTCGGCGCTGTATCGCTCCACGGCCATGAGCTCTACCAGCGGTAACACCATCTATGCCAACATGATCCAGACCGATGCCGCCATCAATCCGGGCAACTCCGGCGGCGCGCTCGTCAACGACAATGGCGAGCTTGTGGGTATCAACTCGCTTATCGAGAGCTACTCGGGCTCCAGCTCGGGCGTGGCTTTGCCATTCCGGTTAACTACGCCAAGAACATTGCCGACCAGATCATCGACGGCAAGACGCCGGTGCATCCGTACATGGGCGCTACGCTTTCGAGCGTCAATGCGCTCAACGCCCGCACCAACAAGCTGAGCACCGATAGCGGCGCGTATGTGGCGAGCGTCGTTGAGGACGGCCCTGCCGCCAAGGCCGGCATTCAGGAGGGCGACGTCATCACCAAGCTGGGCGACGACGAGATCACGAGCGCCGATGGCCTGATCATCGCACTGCGCAGCCACGAGGTGGGTGAGAAGGTCGAGATCACGCTCATGCGCGGCAAGGAAGAGAAGAAGGTCACCGTCGAGCTGGGCTCCGATGAGGAGTTGCAAAACCAGCAGCAGAACGATAGCGCGACCGACACCGGCAACGGTAGCATTACCGAAGATCAGCTGCGCCAGTACCTGGAGGAGCTGCTCGGTCAGCAGGGCCAGGGCCAGGGTCAAGGTTACGGCCAGGGCTACTAACCAGCCGTTTCGCATAGTTTGAAGCCAGAGGGGCTGTCCCGCCAACGCAGGACAGCCCCTCTTTTGCGATGGATCCCGGGAACGGGGGAAACGGATTATTTTGAGCTGGCAAGGAGCTTGGTTCGGAAGGGCCTGAACTAACTGTCCGCCCCAGTTTGACGGCTGCCGATTCGGTGCGGTTCGAAAGGGCTATTCGGCCTCATTGCGACCGGTGGTACTCTAGTATCCGTTTGAAATCGAGCGAAGGAGTGCCGCTATGGAGCAATCGAGCCTGTTTGGTGACGGTGTGGACATCGATACCGAAACGCCCGCGAGTGTGGACGTCGCCGCACCGACCGATGCCCGTGCCCAGGCGGCAGTGCGGGCGGCAGAGTTGCGCCACGAGCTCGACTACCACGCCTACCGCTATTACATGCTCGACGCACCCGAGATTACGGACGCCGCCTTCGACAAAATGCTCGTTGAGCTGCAGGAGATCGAGGCGGCCTATCCCGACCTGGTGACGCCCGACAGCTATACCCAGCGCGTGGCGGATACGTGAGCGAGCAGTTTACGCCGGTCACGCACATGGCACGCATGTATTCCATGGACGATGCCATGGATCTGGACGAACTTGACGCGTGGCTCCAGCGCACCGAGGATGCCCTCGGTGCCGGTAGCGTCACCTATACCTGCGAGCTTAAGATCGACGGCCTGGGCGTGGCGCTTACCTACCAAAACGGCACCTTTGTGCGCGCCGCTACACGTGGCGATGGCACCACGGGCGAGGACGTGTCGCTCAACGTCCGTACCATCAAGGATGTGCCCATGCACCTGTCCGAGCCGGCGCTCGCCCACATGGGCGCCGACCGCGAGCGTACCATCGAAGTGCGCGGCGAGTCTATATGCCCAAGGGCAGCTTTGTGCGCCTGAACGACGAGGCCGATGCCGAGGGCCGCGACCCCTTCGCCAACCCGCGCAACGCCGCCGCCGGCAGCCTGCGTCAAAAGGATCCCAAGGTCACGGCGCGCCGCGATCTGGCCACCTTTATCTACGCCATCGCCGATACCGATCCGCTGCACGTCCACAGCCAGCGTGAGTTTCTGGACTGGCTGCGTAGCGCCGGCTTTAGCGTCAACCCCAACGTGGCGCGCTGCGCCACGCCGGCCGAGGTCCACGAGTTCTGCGCCCAGGCCCTCGAGCATCGCGGTGACCTGGACTACGACATCGATGGCGTGGTCGTAAAGGTCGACAGCTTCCAGCAGCAGCTTGACTTGGGCTTTACCGCCCGCGCGCCGCGCTGGGCCATTGCCTTTAAGTTCCCGCCCGTGGAAAAGCAGACCGTCCTGCGCGAAATTCGCATCCAGGTGGGCCGCACCGGTGTGCTCACGCCGGTCGCCGAGTTCGACCCGGTGACGGTCGCCGGCTCTACCATCGCGCGCGCCACGCTGCACAACATCGACGAGATCCGCCGCAAAAACGTGCGCGAGGGCGACACCATCATCGTGCACAAGGCGGGCGACGTGATCCCCGAGGTTGTGGGTCCCGTGCTCGACAAGCGCCCGGCCGATTCGGTCGACTGGCACATGCCCGAGGCCTGTCCCGTGTGCGGTAGCCCCGTGGTCCACGAGGACGGCGAGGTGGCCTACCGCTGCGTGTCCATCGACTGCCCCGCGCAGCTCAAGGAGCGCCTGCTCCACTGGGTGAGCCGCGGCTGTATGGACGTCGATGGCCTGGGCGATGAGATCGTCGACAAGATGATCGCCGCCGGCCTGATCCACGATGTCGCAGACTTCTACCAGCTCACGGTCGATGACATCGCCGGCCTGGACACGGGTCGCACCTATGCCAGCTCCAACAGCAAAAAGGGCGTCAAGAAGGGCGACCCCATCCCGGTGGGCCTCAAGACGGCCGAGAAAATCATCGCCGAGCTCAACAAGTCCAAGAGCCAGCCACTCGGTCGCGTGCTGTTTGCCCTGGGTATCCGCCACGTGGGCAAGAGTGTGGGCGAGGTCATCGCCGAGCGGTTTCTGTCGATCGACAAGCTCATCTTGGCGAGCGAAGAGGACATCGCCGAGTGCGAGGCATCGGTCCCAAGATTGCGGCGAGCGTCAAGCAGTTCCTGGCCGTGCCCGAGAACCTCGCCGTGCTAGAGCGCCTGCGTCAGGCGGGCCTGTCGCTCGAGGTCGACTTGGGCGCCGCGCACGCGCAGGCCGCAGCCGACGCCGGCGTGGCGGGCGAGCTCGCCGACGCGCAACCGCTTGCGGGTCTGACCTTCGTGCTCACCGGCACGCTCGTCAACCGCACCCGCGACGAGGCAGGTGCGGCGCTCAAGGTACTCGGCGCCAAGGTTTCGGGTAGCGTGTCAAAGAAGACGAGCTATCTGGTCGCCGGCCCCAAGGCGGGTTCCAAGCTCACCAAGGCCGAGCAGTTGGGTGTGCCCGTACTGGACGAAGCCGCCCTCGAGCAGATTCTGGCAACCGGTGAGGTGCCCCAGGCTTAGCGCATCAATAGTCAAATTGAAGAACCGCCCGGAAGCACGATGCCTTCCGGGCGGTTCTTACTTTGCTAGGGAAACCGGCACCGTGATCTGCGTTACGTAGGTTGCCGGATCGTCGCTGATGATGTCATCGATCAGGGCGATTTCGCGCGAGGGGCCGGCGGGCGTCAGGTTGTGTTCGTGCATGTAGCCGAGCAGCTGCTCATAGCGCGGACCCGCTTGCCCGTGTGTGCCGCGAAAGCTTATGGTCAGGCAGTGCGCAGCGGGCCGTGTCTCGACGTCGCCCAAGTACTCATCGGTGTCATCGAGCAGCAGAAAGACCTCGTCGTAGCCATCAAAGTCACCGGTTGCCAGGCGTTCGGGCGCGATACCCACACCCAGATTGCCCAGATAGGCAAAGGTTTCGTGCTGTCCCTGCTGAAGCTGGCGGATATGCCATCCCAGCGAATAGCGTCGGTGGGATTGACGCGCTCGTGCAGCGTGGCGCAGCGAAGTTCGGGTTCCTCGATTTCGCTAATGGTGTAGAGATCAGCATTCAAAGCGCCATGAAGCAAGGCAAGCCGCTGGTCAATCTTGCGCGACATGCGCTCCAGCTCACGCCGCTTGTGCTCAATTAACTCCTGTTGCTTGGTCAGTTGCCGTTGCATCAAATCCATATCGCGCGTAGTGACAAACTCGCGAATCTGCGCCAGCGGCAAGTCGAGAACGCGCAGGTTGCCGATGGTATTGAGCGTGGAGAGCTGCCGCGATCCGTAGTAGCGGTACCCACTCGCCGGATCGACATATGCCGGCTCCAATAGCCCCATCTGCTCGTAATGACGCAGCGTGCCCACGCTCAAATTGAGCAGGCGCGCCACCTCGCCAATGCGGAGCAGGCCCTCGGTGTGTTCGCTTGGCATGTCGGTCACAGGACCGCTCCTTTCGGTAAAAACAGGGGAGAGGTGCTAGGCATGCGTCGCCTCGCTACGCTACCAGTTTGTCAAAAGCCCCGCGCCGGTTGAGTACGGTAAACGCGACAACGCAAATGACCGCCGACAAAATCGATCCGCACGGCGAAGCGATGCCCATGGGAAACAGCGTATCGGAATAGGCGTTCGACAGCAGCCACGCGCCCGGCACGCGAATGAGTGCCACGGCCAGCACGTTGTGCGCAAAGCCGATGTAGCTCTTGCCATACGCGGCGAAAAAGCCACTAAAGCAAATGTGGATGCCGGCAAAAATCGCGTCGAAAATATAACTGTGCATATAGCCGGTACCGGCCGCGACCACCGCGGGGTCCTTGGCAAAAAAGCCAATAAACGCCGGCGCCACCAGCCACATCAGCGCTGTGATCAGGCAGCCGTACACTACCGAAATGGTCATGGCGTCTTTGAGTACCTGACGCGCGCGGTCGCCCTTGCCCGCGCCGGCGTTTTGCGCCGTGAGTGCGCTGACGGTGGCGCCCATGGAGCTCGGCACAATGAACAAAAAGCTGATCATCTTCTCAACCAGGCCCACGGCGGCGGCGTCGACGAGCCTCGGTGGTTGGCGATGACGGTGATAAACATAAACGCCACCTGGATACAGCCGTCCTGCACGGCCACGGGCACGCCGATCTTAAGAATGCTGCCGAGCACCTCGGGCTGGGGGCGCAGGTCGCTGCGCTTAACGTGGATGTTTGTGCGACGGCTCTTGAGCCACACGAGCGCGAGGGCAACGCTGGCTGTCTGCGCGGTCACCGTGCCGAGCGCTGCACCCACGGGGCCGAGTCCCATGTGCCCGATAAATAGAAAGTCGAGCGCGATGTTAATGATGCATGCCACGCCAATCACGTACATGGGCGAGCGCGAATCACCTAGGCCGCGAAAGATGGCCGAAAGAATGTTGTACGCGGCGATAAAGGGAATGCCTACAAAGCAAATACGCAGGTAGGCGGCGGTGCCTTCGACCGCCTCGGCCGGCGTGCCAATGAGTGCCACGATCTGCGGGCACAGTGCGAGCAAGATGGCGGCCAGCACCACCGAGACGCCCATAAACAGCGTGATGGTGTTGCCGATGGCGGCCTCGGCGCGGTCGAAGCGACGCGAGCCCACGGCGTGGCCGACGATGACCGTCGTTCCCATGGCCAGGCCCACGAGCGTCACGGTAATGATATAGAGCGTCTGCGCGCCGTTGCCCACGGCGGTGATGCCGGCAGCGCCGCTAAATTGCCCCATCATGTACAGGTCGGCCATGCCGTAGAGCATCTGCAAAAAGTACGAGAGCATATAAGGCAGGGCAAAGACCGCGATGGTCTTAAGGACATTGCCGCGTGTGAGGTCGTGTTCCATGGGCGGGGCTTTCTGGCTGGGTTCGTTTTGCTACCAGTGTAGTGAAAACCCTACGACGATTGTAGAGTCAAGGTTTGTGTTGGCGGCGGGGCGAAAAAGCCGCGCTCGCGTTTATTTCTAATTGAATACAGGGGCGCGTCCTGCGAGCTTAGCGCCTGCACTAGCCTTGCAGAAATCGATTTCGGAACACTTGACACCGCCGCACGGCGCGCCATAATACGTGGGTTTGCGAACAACGTTTGATGGGGGATGAACCTGCGTGCGCAATCTCAAGATTTTGTTTTCCTATCTGGGGGCATACCGCCGCGATGCCATGCTCGGCGTGCTCTTTGTGACGGCCGAGACGGCGCTCGAGCTGTTTATCCCGGTCATCATGGCAAATATCATCGATGTGGGCGTGCCCGCGGGCGACATCAACTACATGCTGTTGCAGGGCACGTATATGTTGGTATGTGCCGCATGTTCGCTGGTACTTGGCTTGGGCTATGCACGCACGTCTGCTCGCGTCGCCTCGGGGCTGGGCGCTAACCTGCGCGAGGCCGAGTATCGCAAGATCCAGACGCTCGCTTTTGGCAATCTGGACAACTACGACGCCAGCTCGCTGGTCACGCGCATGACCACCGATATCACCGTCATCCAAAACGCTATCGGCAACGGCTTTCGCCCCATGGTGCGCGGTCCCGTGACGCTCATCGTCGGCTTGGTCTATGCGTTGGTGCTGTCGCGTCCACTCGCTACGGTATTCGCGATCATCCTGCCGGTGTTGGCGATCGTACTGGGCGTTATCACCTATCGCGTCAGTCCGCTTTACCGCCAGCTGCAGACCTCGATGGACCATCTCAACGGTGTGGTGCAGGAGGACCTCACCGCCGTGCGCGCCGTCAAGGCGTACGTGCGTGCCGAGCACGAGGAGGCCAAGTTCGATGCCGTCAATACCGAGCTTGCGCGCACCGCGACGAATACCTTTGGCACCGCCGTGCTCAACCTGCCGGTGTTCCAACTCTCGATGTACGTGGCTGCGCTCTCGATCCTGTGGATTGGCGGCCGCATGATCATCGAAGGTCGCTTGGGCGTGGGCTCGCTCACGGGCTTTATGAGCTATGTGCTGCTGATCATGAACTCGCTCATGATGATTTCCAACGTGTTTTTGCTGCTCACCCGCGCACTTGCCAGCGTGGAGCGCATCTCGCGGGTGCTCGACGAGCGTTCGCTTATCCAGGCGCCCGACGCTGCCGCTGCCGTGCGCGAGGTGGCCGACGGAAGCATCGAGTTTCGCGACGTGTCGTTTAAGTACCGCGCGGATGCTGCCGAGGATGTGCTCGAGCATATTGACCTTTGCATTGAGGCGGGCTCCACGGTGGGCGTGCTCGGCGGCACGGGCTCGGGCAAGAGTTCGCTTGTGCAGCTGATCGCGCGCCTGTACGACGCCACCGAAGGCGCCGTACTCGTGGGCGGGCGCGATGTGCGCGATTACGACCTGGTTGCCCTGCGCGACGCCGTGGGTATCGTGCTGCAAAAGAACGTGCTGTTTACGGGTACCGTGCGCGAGAACCTGCAGTGGGGCAATCCGCAGGCGTCGGACGATGAGCTCCTCGCGGCCTGCCGGGCGGCATGCGTGGACGAGTTCCTGGATCGCATCGGCGGCCTTGACGGCTATCTGGGCCAGGGCGGTGCCGGTGTCTCGGGCGGGCAGAAGCAGCGCCTGTGCATCGCGCGTACGTTGCTCAAGCATCCGCGTGTGCTCATCTTTGACGATTCGACCAGCGCGGTCGATATGGCGACCGACGCCAAGATCCGCGAGCATATCGCTCAGATTCCCAACACGACGGTGATTGTCATTGCGCAGCGCATTGCGAGCGTCATGGATGCCGATTGCATTGTGGTGTTGGACGACGGTCGTGTCCACGGCGTGGGCACGCACGAGGATCTGCTGGCGGGCGACGCCATTTATCAGGAGATTTACGCCTCGCAGATGGAGTTTGCGGGGGATGCGGGCGTTGCGGACGGCGCAAATGCCCCGTCTTCCTCTGGTTCCAGCGGATCAATTCAAGCCACGGAAGGAGGCGAGCAACATGCCTAAGACATCCGCTCAGGCCCGTCCCGCCAATCTGGCGCAGACGCTCCGCCGCCTGCTCTCCTACATGGGTCACGCCAAGTTCTCGCTGCTCGCAGTGGGTGTGCTTGCCTCTGTTGCGGCCATCGCAAGCCTTGCCGGTACCTACATGGTGCGCCCCATCGTCAACGGTTTGGCAACGGGCGGCGAGGAACTGCTCGCTAAGCAGGTTATCTTTACCGCTGCCATCTACGCCGCGGGCGTGCTCTCGGCTCTGGGCTACTCGCAGATTATGGTGCGCGCGGCCCAGCGCGTGGTGTCCGATATCCGCCGCGACCTGTTTGCGCACATCCAGATGCTGCCGCTCGGTTATTTCGACGGCACACGCTCGGGCGACATCATGAGTTTCTTTACCAACGATGTCGACACCGTCTCCGAGGCGCTCAACAACAGCTTTGCCAACGTGATTCAGGCGAGCATCCAGGTGGTCGGCACCACGGCCATGCTCATCATCCTCAACTGGCAGCTCACGATTATCACGCTCGTGTGCGATGCGGCCATTGTGCTGTATGCGCGCTACTCGGGCGCGCGCTCTAAGCGCTTCTTTGCCGCTCAGCAGGCATCGCTTGGCGACCTGGACGGATATATCGAAGAGATGGTCTCGGGCCAAAAGGTCATCAAGGTCTTTAATCACGAGCAGGCCAACGTGGCCGGTTTTGACGTGCGCAACCAAGAGCTGCGCCGCACCGGTGGTGCCGCGCAGGCCTACGCCAACTCGATGGTGCCCATGACCGTGGTGATTGGCTACGTCAACTATGCCATCGTCGCCGTGGCGGGCGGCATGCTCTGCATCAAGGGGCTCGCCGACGTGGGCGCGCTTGCAAGTTACCTGGTCTTTGTACGCCAGGCGGCCATGCCCATCAACCAGTTTACGCAGTTGGGTAATTTCTTACTCAACGCGCTGGCCGGTGCCGAGCGCCTGTTTGCCGCCATGGACTTTAAGCCCGAGGTGGACGAGGGCTGCGTGGAGCTGGTGCAGACGGGCGACGCTGCGTGGGCATGGAAGATTCCCGAGGGCCAGGGCGTGGGCGCGTACGGGCATCTGCATGATGTGGCTGCCGTTAATGAGTCGGGCCGTGCGGTGGCTGCCGACGGTACCGAGCTCACGTGCGGCTTGGTCCCGCTTGCCGGCGACGTGCGCTTCCATGCCGTGGACTTTTCCTACGTGCCGGGCACCCGTGTGCTCACGGACCTCAACCTGTTTGCCAAGCCGGGGCAAAAGATCGCGTTTGTGGGCTCGACGGGCGCCGGAAAGACGACCATCACCAACCTCATCAACCGCTTCTACGAGGTCGATGACGGCGAGATCACGTACGACGGCATCGACGTCAAGCACATTGCCAAGGCCAGCCTGCGCGGGTCGCTCGGCATTGTGCTGCAGGATACGCACCTGTTTAGCGGCACCATTGCGCAGAACATCCGCTTTGGCAAGCTCGACGCGACCGACGAGGAGGTGCGCGCCGCTGCCGAGGCGGCCTGCGCGGATTCGTTTATCCGCCGCCTGCCTAGAGCTACGACACGCTGGTCACGGCCGACGGCGCCAACCTGTCGCAGGGCCAGCGCCAGCTGCTCGCCATCGCGCGCGTGGCCGTTGCCGACCCGCCGGTGCTCATCCTGGACGAGGCCACTTCGAGCATCGACACGCGCACCGAAAAGCTCATCGAGCGCGGTATGGACCGCATCATGCGCGGACGCACCACGTTTATGATCGCGCACCGCCTGTCCACCGTCCGCGACGCCGACGCCATCATGGTCCTCGAACACGGCCGCATCATCGAGCGCGGCACCCACGAAGAGCTGCTCGCCCAGCACGGCGAGTACTGGCAGCTGGCGCATGGCTTAAAAGAGTTGGATTAACCCGTTCGAGCACGATGCTTCGACCCCTTCGTGCCCCTCACCTCGCCTCAAACCATCACAACATTCGACGTTTTTTGCCAAAATCGGGAAAAGCATCGAATGTTGTGATGGTTTTTCTACCACTCGATCGGGTGGAATCGCTTTCTTGTGCACGAAGGTGTGCGGACCGTGGGCAGGGGAATAAGGTTGGTTATCCGACTCCATTGGAGGGCTCATGGACCTGCCGATCGTCCTGTCTCATAAGACTGCCTGGCTGTACCACAACGTGGCGCGCCCGTCCGAGCCGCTCTCGCGAGCAAGCAGCCTATACGATGAGGACTCGCTTGCTGGCGAGGCGGAGCTGACCGCGAGCCTGCCAAATTGGGACTCGATGCCAAGGGGCTGAGGGCTTCAACGGCAGTTGGGATCGTTGCCGACTATCTGGTTTCGCTTGGTGTTCCACGAGAAGAGCTCGACCATATCGATACGCTCGTCAACTTCGATTTTGAGCGCTCGACGCCGGCTGGATTTAGGTGCCGCGTATTTGGAGCGCCGGTACCTCCAGGCCATCTTATCGAGGTGGCAGAGGGCCTTCTGGTGGTTGATGAGGCCATGTGCTTTGTCCAAGCGGGTTCGTGGATGGGTGAGCCCGAGCAGTTGGAATATGGCTACGAAATCTGCGCCCGATACCATTTGAATCATCTGTCGACAGACGATTATGTCGAGATGAGGCAGAGATATACCGTTGCCGACATGATTGCCTATTGCAATGAGAACCGATCTCGTCAGGGGCTATACGCGCGGCTGCCGTGCTCAAGCGCGTGCACGATGGCGCGCGGTCGCCCATGGAGACGGCCACCGCAATCATGGTCGTAGCAAAACGTTTCCAGGGCGGGCTGGGATACGCCAAAATCGAGCTCAACCATAGGGTCGATGTTCCCAACGAGTTCAAGTGTCTCGCAAAGGCCGAGTATTTCGAGATTGACGTATATGCGCCTGCGAGCGGTACGGGGATTGAATACAACGGCTCGGACCATCTTGATAAACAGCGCAGCGCGTCGGATGCGGAGCGTATGACCGTACTGAGCGCGCTGGGCTTTAGGATGATCGTCCTCACCGGGACTCAGTTTGCCCATCAGCTGCAATTGCACCGGGCGATGAACGCCATTGCGCTCGCTATGGGCCTCAAGTGCGACCGAAGCGAAGCGTTCCAAAAGCGGCAGAACGACCTTCGAGAATTCGTGATTCGCCACTGGGACGGCGGCCTCTAGGGGCGCTTTGGTCTTTCTACGGGGTGCCGTGGGCAGGCAAACCATCACAACATTCGACGTTTTTTGCCAAAAACGGGAAAAGCATCGAATGTTGTGATGGTTTGTATGCTGAGGATGGGCTTGGAAAGTCCGTTTTGCTCGAAGCGACCTGTCCTGTCGTACGGGTGTCGGCATGATTCTCCCGTGGGGTATTATGTTTTCCGAAGAATAAAACGCCGCGTGAGGGGAGGGCTGCGTGGACGGGCACGTGCAACATGACGGCTTTGGTCGCGATATCAATTACCTGCGCATTGCCGTTACCGACAAGTGCAATTTCCGCTGCATTTACTGCATGCCGGCCGATGGCGTGGCACCCCGCGCGCACGACGAGCTGCTCAGTGCCGAGGAAATCGCCCGCTTTGTGCGCTTGGTGACGGGGGAGGGCATTCGCCGCGTACGCCTGACGGGCGGCGAGCCGCTGGTCAGCCGCCGTATCATCCCGCTCATTCGCGACATCCGCGCGATTCCGCGGATCGAGGACATCTCGCTCACCACCAACGGAGCCCTGCTGCCCAAGCTGGCGCCGCAGCTCAAGGACGCGGGGCTTAACCGCGTCAACATTTCGCTCGACACGCTCGACCCTACGCTCTTTGGAAAGATCACGCGCCTGGGTCGACTCGAGCAGACCATGGCTGGCATCGACGCGGCGCTGGCTTGGGGCTTTGAGCCCGTTAAGGTCAACTGCGTTGTTGTGCGCCGGCTCAACCAGGATGTGGCGGCCCTCGCACGACTGACCGTCGACCGCCCCATCCACCTGCGCTTTATCGAATACATGCCCATCGGCGACGAGCGCACGAGCTCGCATTGCGCCGTGGACCCTCACGCACCCACGCTCAACCCCGAGTTGTGGGATGCGAGCGACAGCGTGCCGAGCGACGAGCTGCGGGCGCGCGTCAATGCCGGGGCCGCCGCGATGGGTCTGGGCGAGCTCGAACCGCTTGACATCACCGACGCTCCTGCCGGCGCGGGCCCTGCGCGCTATTGGCACTTTCCGGGCGCGGCGGGAACGGTCGCTTTATTAGCGCCATGTCCAATCATTTTTGTGCGAATTGCAACCGTCTGCGCCTGACGGCCGATGGCAACGTGCGTCCGTGCCTGTTCAGCGATGCCGAGTATTCGGTGCGCGACGCCCTGCGCCGTGGTGATGATATGCAGGTACTTTCGATTTGGCGCGATGCCGTGGCCCACAAACCGCAGGAACACGCGATAATTGAGGGCACGCAACGATTTATGTCCCAAATCGGAGGATGATCATATGGCCAAGAGCAGGTACGCCGATGCCACCAAGGCCGCTCGCAGGGCCGCGATGTCTGCCCACAAAGTCACGGCTGCGGCGAATGCTGGCAACGCCGACGCGTTCGCACAGCCGACTTCCAGCGCTGCAGCCGAGCCCACCCGTGATGCCCGTCGCGACGAGCTGACGCACGTGGACGCCAAGGGCGAGGTACGCATGGTCGACGTGTCCGACAAGGCCGAGACCCATCGTATCGCCATCGCCGAGGCACCATCCTCATGCATCCCGAGACGCAAGCCATGGTGCTGCAGGACCGCGCCAAAAAGGGCGACGTGCTTGCCTGCGCGCGCGTGGCGGGCATCATGGCCATCAAGCGCACGAGCGACATCATCCCCATGTGCCATCCGTTGCTCATTACCAAGAGTAAGTGCGACATTGCGCCCATCGCGCCGGCGGGGACGCCCGTCGAGGACGTGCCCGAGGCTGGGCGCGTCGCGCGCGGACGGCAGGTCGGCTTTCATGTGCTGGTCACAGCCGGCGTGACGGGCAAGACCGGTATTGAGATGGAGGCCCTGACCGGCGCGAGCGCCGCGTGCCTGACCATCTATGACATGTGCAAGGCCGTCGATCGCGGCATGGAGATTGTCGACGTGCGCCTGTTGCACAAGGAAGGTGGCCGCTCGGGCGTGTGGGATCGTTCAGAGCGTCAGGCCGCTGCTGCTGAGGCCGTGGCCGCTGACGGTGCCGCGATCGCGAGCGCACCCGTCGCCGTCGCGCCTGCGGCCCTGACCCCGGCCGTCCCCGCGATCGCGTTTATCGGCTACCAAAACTCGGGCAAGACCACGCTCGTCGAGAAGGTCATTGCCGAGCTCACCCGCCGCGGCCTGCGCGTGGGTTCGCTCAAGCATCACGGGCACCACGGCTTTGATATCGACGTGCCCGCTAAGGACACCTGGCGCCATCACCAGGCCGGATCCAAGCACGTGGGCCTCATCTGCGCCACGCGCTGGGCGGAGTACGCCGACACGCGCGAGGAGGACGAGATGCCCGCGCGCGAGCTGCTGTCACGCTACAACGATGTCGACGTGGTGATCATCGAGGGCTACAAGACCGAGGGCTTCGACAACATCGTCGTCGCGCGATCGGGTGTCGACCGTCTGCGCGGCAAGAGCTCACTCGACCTTGTTGACGGTCGCACGCTGGCGCTTGCCTGCAACGAGGCCCTGGCGCGCCAGGCCTTCGATGCCGGCTTTGCGACCCGAGCCATCAACATCAACGACGCCCGGGCCATCTGCGACTTGATTCAAGACCATCTGGCCTAAAACCAGCCAAAAAGGGACAGGTTTATTTTGGCAGGTTTTATCTGGGCAAACGTCATTTCCACCACAAAGGGGCCAGGCACCTTTGTGGTGGTTTTTGCTTTGGTAGATGGTTGGGACATGCCTTACAATCTACCAAGTAGTTCATGACGGGCGAAAAACGGAGAAAAGGGGCTTGATGCGTCCTTAATGTTTCATGCGGATAGATTGATTTGACAGACGGTGGCGAATGCCCACCGCCCGTATTCGTATGAAACAAGGAGTCTCCATGCTCGCCTCTCTTTTCTCAAAACCTCAATCATCGCTGTCCGTGCAGGCTAAACGCCTGGTGGCAATGCGCTTCCTCATCTACACCGGCTTTCAGACCAGTTATTTTATCGGCGTCATCGGAACGCTCACCTATACGGATGACGCTTCGGTCGTCGCGACATCGCTGGCCGTCCTGTTCATGAACGTCTTTGTGATCCTGGGGTCCTTTGCGGGCGGCGCGGCGCTCGACGCCTGGGGTCCGCGCCGTCATTTCTTGCTGAGCATCGTCGGCACGCTTGTAACCGGCACGGCAATCATTGCCTTTGGTGATGCGACCGGCATTGTCCTGCTCGGCGCGGTGCTCCTAGGCTTTACGATGGGATTTGCCCAACCCATCGCCACATCTTATCCGGCCTACCTCACCGACGACCCCGCCGAACTCAAAGACATCAATTCCGCCATCGCCATGTTCTCAAACGTGAGCATTATCGTTGGACCCACGCTGGGCGGCTTTGTCGCGGCGGCTGCGTCGTCGCGCGCGGTGTTCGTGCTTATGATACTCTTTACCGTGTTGGCGCTCATCGCTGGTTGGGGCTTTAGGCCGCAGACCAGCCATGTCGCCGGGCATACAGATACCGATTCGGCAGAGGAAGGGGAGCGTGCGGGACAAAGCTCCAACCTAGCACGTCCGCCCGCGCCACCTTCGCAGCCAGCATCAAGACAGTCTTCACCAACAGCGTCCTCGCGCTACTTTTCTGCATCATCTTCCTCTCGAACTTTGGCTACGGTGCTTTCGATCCGCTGGAGTCGTTCTTCTACCGCGATGTTCTGCACGTCGGTGTCGAATGGATGGGCTGGCTCTCGTCGGCCTCGGGCGTGGGCGCGGTGCTGGGAGCCATTGTTGCGCTCCGTTTGCCGCCGCACTTGGTTAACCTTAAAACGCTGCTCGTGGCACTTATGTCCGTGGGCCTGGGAAGTTTGCTCTATGTGGGGACGCCGTACGTGGGCGTAGCCCTTGTCGGCCAGATTGTCCTTGGCGTGGCCTGGGGCGTCGTCAACCCGCTCCACAACACGATCGTGCAAACGACGGCTCCGCTCGAGCAGCTCGGTCGCGTCAACTCGGTCATGAGCTTTGGCAATATGTTCGCCGGCGTGGCCCCGCTGGCGATTGCCCCGTGGCTGGCGGCGACATTTGGTGTGCAGCAGACGCTCGTAGGGGCGGGCATGGTCGTGACGGCGGTTCCCACGGCGTTGCTGCTGTTTGGTCGCTGGCACTTGGATCGTGCCGCAAAGCAGTAAAAACCATCACAACATTCGATGAAAATCGCGATTTTGCCGAATAACGTCGAATGTTGGGACGGTTTGCATCGTGGATCCGACCACCACAAAGGGGGCAGGCACCTTTGTGGTGGTTTTTGCTTTGGCAGGCCGCGACCGAGCCTTGGTATACCATGAACGCCACTTCCAGATACACTCCACACCAATGCACTGCCCAGAAAGGCCCCCATGGACGCCACCTTCAGCCACATCAAAGCCGTACTCTGCGATCTTGACGGCACGCTGCTCACGAGCGAGCACACGGTGTCCCCGCGCACCGTGGCGGCGATCCGCGCCCTGAGCGAGCGCGGCGTGCTGTTTGGCCTGTGCACCGGGCGCGACGCCCAGGCGACCGAGGCTATGTTTGAGCTCTGGGGCATCGACGGCCTGGTAGACGTGCTGGTGGGCTGTGGCGGCGCCGAGGTCATCGACCGTGCGCACGGCATCAACGAGCTGAGCTACCCGCTGCCGGGCGAGACCATCGCGCGCATCTGCGAGCATATGGCAGACCTGCCGGCAACGCCCGTTTGCCCTCGGAACGGCGTGCTCTATGTGCCGAGAGCAATGCGTGCGTCGAGCACCTGTCGCGTGTCGACGGCGTGCCCTACAAGGTGGTCGACTTTGCCGAGTTCCTGCGCGATCCGCAGGCCAAGGTGATGTTCACCATGGCGCCCGAGGCGATGCCGCAGGTCATCGAGCGGGCGTCGACGTTCGCCGACGACACCGTTAAGGCGGCGGCTCTGCAAACCACGCAGCGGCTCTACGAGTTCATGGATCCGCGCGTGTCCAAGACGCGCGGCCTTGTACGCGTGGCGGAGCTCAACGACATGGAGCTCCAGAACATCTGCGTGTTTGGCGATGCGGACAACGACACCTGCATGGTGGCCGACGCCGGCGTGGGCGTGGCCATGGCAAATGGCAGCGACGCCACCCGTGCCGCCGCCGACTTTGTAACCGCCAGCAACGACAAAGACGGCATCGCGATCTTTATCGAGGAACATCTGCTGTAGCGCAGGGGGAGAACCACCACAATAGGTGGCAGGCATCTTTGTGGTGGCCTCAGGCGATTTGGGCGAATTGCTACCTAGAATCTGCACGAAAATTCAAATATAGTTGTCTGAACATCATGCTTCTAACCACCGGTGGGTTAAAGATATTCTCATTAGTTTGGTAGGATATTCCTTCCGGTTAATGATCTACCGTTCACAGGATGTTTGCTCTTGAGCAAAATGTTGTGCAAATAAATAAAATGCTATTAAAAAACTGATAACTAACTTAATTACCAGTAGAAACAAGAAATAGATAGCGAATATACGAAGGCAAATCTGAATAATTATCAAGAGAATTGAGAACTCGCTACAAAACTGTCGATATTTGTTGCTCAGATATTTAAACAATCATTAAAATAGCATTACTAAGCGAGCGCAATTACAGATTGCGCAGATACGTTTGATAGTGAAAGAGCAAGATCGCGGTCTCTTGGGGAGGAGACATCGATGAAAGCAAATTCGGACAAATCTAAGCAGAGTAATAAAGCGACGCGCCGTGTACTGGCAGGCGTTTTGTGCGGAGCTTCCGTGTTGAGCCTGGTACTGTCGCTCGTCATGCCCCCGATCTCGCAGGCCATCGCCAACGATGGTCAGGCGGTTTCTACTGAGGGAACTGTGATGGGGGGGGTTCCTCAAGTGAGTCTACTGATGTAGAAAAAACTACTAACGGGGATGCCGAAAACCAGGATAGCGGCGATGCTGCGGGCGACGACGATGCTCGGCCGGAGGAGCAGTCCAAGGACGAGTCGCAGGCGGAAGATAATGATGCGATGGATGTTAACGCTGTCGCGTCAGCCGAGGAGGCTGCAGAGAGCGAAGAGACAACCACAGCTATTACTAACATTACTAACGCCGATGATTTGTCAGCTAAGCTTCAAGGCGTTGGGGAAAACCAAACTGCCTGCTTCGAGCTTACAGCTGATATTGACTATCCCGGCGAAATCAAACTTGAGAAGAGCGGCAGCAATATAACGCTGGACTTAAGCGGCCATAAAATCACGCATTCGGGCGACAATTCAAATAAGCCGCTCTTCAACATCACCAATAACGCGGCGCTTACAGTTAAAGATTCTAACCAAGGGTCTGATCAAAAGCAGACTTCGGATGGCGGCAATAATGGGCGAGTTGCCTCGATGGACTACGACACCAGCTCTGGCATTCCGACCAAACTCACGTATTACGTGACCGAATCGACGCCGAACGGTACGGGGACAACCGAGACTCTCTATAGGCACGAGGTCAGCATCAACGGTGCCATCGTGGGTACCGCTGCCGGCTCCACGATGAGGCTCATCAACGTTTATGCGGGCGGTACGTTTAATCTTGATAGCGGTGTAATTACCCAACAGTATAATTGCAATGTTGGCAACCTCATCTATGCCGAGAACGGCTCTACCGTCAACATGAGCGGTGGCTATGTGTGTGGCGCTTCTAGCTCGGGCGCGGGCATTAAGGTGTCCAACGATAAAGGTAAGGCCTCGACCCTAAAACTGACCGGTGGCGTAATTGCCGGCAACAGCGCTCCTAGTGGCGGCGGTGTGTATGCTGGAGGTTCCACGGTCACCATAACTGGTGGCGTAATCTCCGGCAACAGCACACTTCCTTCTGGTATTGGTTTCGGCGGCGGCATCATGGCCGAAGGCGGCAGCGTCACTGTTTCCGGTGGCTACATCACTAACAATAAATATGCCAATTTCTGTGGCAAAGATGGTTATGGCGATCATGGCGGCGCTGGACTTGCCGCTAGAAACGGTACTCATGTCACCATTTCGGGCGGCCAGATTACCGGCAACTACTCCAAGGAAGCCGGCGGCGGTGTTTATGTCACGGATGTCGACCGTAATGAGCAATCCCGTACGGGTATGGCGTGGCTGAAAATCACGGGAGGAATTATTGCCTCTAACGTGAGCTACCGATCTGAAGGTGCTGGCATTCGAGTGGGCCAGATGGTTGACGCGATGATAAATGGGTCGTCAAACGATAGCCCAGTCTACATCACTAATAACTCTTGCATGTCTCGCTTTGACTGGGGCGGAGGCGGTATCTTTGTCCAGGGAAACTCGGATTTGGGCAAGGAGAAGACTGCTGGTAGGCTATTCATATATAACTCGTACATTAGCGCCAATACCGCTGGCGGCTATGGCGGTGGCGTTGCAGTCTGCCTACGGGCAAGACGTTGGTAACGAACACTGAGGGCACAGCAATCTTTGGCAATTCGTCTGCCAAAGATCAGCAGGACGCAAAAGCTGATTATAATTCTGAAAAGAATAGCGGTAACGAAGGCACCCCTCACCTATCCGCTGGTGCTACGAAGGCCTTGAACACAAAAAGAACCAGGATACTGACGCCTACAATGCCAAAGAGTTTCGCGAAAACGGCCACGCGGACTTCTTCCTTGCGGCGGAGGATCATAAGACCCCGATCGCGGCGGTGATTGGCAAAATGCTTGGCGGCGGTGACGCCAAATACAAGGGAAGTAAAGAGCTTACGCAAGCCATTACTATCCCCGCTAACGGTGGCGTGCAGGTATATAAAAGCATCGGCCTGAGCTCGGGTGTTACAGCTCAAGGCGAAGCCGCGATCAATGCGCAAAAAGTTGCGACAACGTTCATCACCGGCAACTATTCCTGGGACCATGGCGGCGGCATCATGTCGAACGGCGACCTGTACATGGGCGCGCCTGAGGACACGTATGTCTATCCGAGCCTCAAGCTCAAGGCGACCAAGGTACTACGTAATTCGCAGACAAATGTGAACGAGAAGCTCGAAGAGAATCAGTTTACCTTTAGGGTCTACCGCAAGGACTCAACCGACCCTTTGGCTAGCGCGACATTCAATCGTAACGTTTGCACCGAGGTTGGAACTGCAAAAAATGACGCAAGCGGTAACATCACGTTTGATCTTGATGAACAGTTCGCAACGAGTGGTACAGCTGACATAACCACTATCACATACTACTTGGTCGAAGATTCCGGCGCTGAACCTGGTATCACGTACGACTCCGCTGTGTATGAGATTGTGGTAAGCGCCAAGGATAACCCGACCGAGCTCATGACTGTTCCGAAAAAGAACGACCCGAACCAGCAGGTAGCTCTCAAGATCCATAACTACACAATTGAAAACGTCAGTGTGACCAAGCACAAACTCGACAAGTCTTCTGGGGAGTGGGACAACGTAGGACCGTGGGGCGTAGTGCAGGATAGCAACGGCTATTATTCGATTACCAACCCGATGGATCAAAGACCTTCACCAACAAGTACACTCCGTACGAATCTACCGGCTCCTGGACGCCTGCGGCGACCAAGGTCGTTAAGGGTGGCGAGATGAAGGAGTTTACGCTTGAGTTTGCTGATAACAAGAACTTTGAGAATGCTAAGACGGTTAAGACCGACCCCGACGGCAAGATTACCACCACTGCCGACGGCGGCAAGTCCCAGACTCTGAGCTTCGACAAGATCGAGTACAAACTCGATCAACTCAACAAACTTCCGGCTGACTCCACTGGCCGCGGTGCAAGCAAGACCTTTACTTATTACGTCCGCGAACAGCAGCCGAACACGCTGTTTGCGCACTATAAGTACGACCAGTCGGTCTATCAGATTACGGTCAACGCGGTTGACGACTCTCAAGGCAAGATTAACGTCAATGCTACCTACAAGCAGATTCAGGATCGTGACGGCAAGTCAGTGACCAACGGCACGACCTACGACCTCACCGACGAGTCCACCCCCACCTTCACCAACACCTACTCCACCTCTTTGCCCCTTTCTGGTATGTCGGGCGTCACTCTGACGTACCTTGCCGGCGCGGCGGTGCTTTGCGCTGCTGCGGCTGGATGCACATTCGTCGCAAGGCGAATGCGAAGGGAGACGAGCGTCGTGAATAAGAAGTTTGCTCCTTCCCGATCGTGTTTGCGCTGCTTGCCCTCCTGATCGGCACCTGCGCGGTTGTGTTCCCCGCTTCCGCGCAGGCCGCGCCGACCTTGACCGGTTCCATTACGGTGGGCGGCACCGTGGCGCGCAGCTACGACGCTACCAGATCTTTAGCGCCAACGTCGTCGACGGCGACAACGACACTAAGATCGCCACCGACCTCGCCTGGGCAAGCGATGCCGTGCGCGACGCCGCGCTGCCTGTGCTGCACAGCGCCGGCATGTCCAAATCCCAGACCACCGCGCAGGAAGCTGCCGAGTGGCTCAACACCGATTCCCACCTTACGAGCGCGCTGAGCGCACAGCTCGCTCGTTCCCTCCAGAGCTCTGGCGCCGTGTCCGTGGCCCTTAACGCGGGCACGGCGGCCGAGCTGCCCTGCGGTTACTGGCTCATCGTCGCCGACGACGAAGCCATCGCCCAGGGCGAGGCCGGCACCGCGCCGATCATGGCCCTGGTGGGCGGCAGTGCCGTCACCGTCAAACCCAAGGCCGCGACGCCCAAGGTGTCCAAGCACGTGCTGGAGGATGGCACCGCCGCCTGGCAGAAGGCCGCCGACGCCACGGTCGCCGACGACCTGTACTGGCGCCTCTCTGCCACGGTCCCGGCGGGGCTCATGGCCTACGACACCTATGCGGTGCAGTTCGTCGACACCATGAGCGCGGGGCTCGACCCCTCCAAGGTCGCCGCGAGCATGCGCGTGTACGTGGCGGCGGGCGCGGACGGCGGCTTCGACGCCGTCGCCACCGGCA
>ENA-OQDE01000049-OQDE01000049.1-human-gut-metagenome-genome-assembly--contig:-NODE-49-length-68400-cov-37.801137_pt1 | contig 68400 bp, 71 predicted proteins | sample MGYA00242768_ERZ504595 | MGnify/ENA primary metagenome ERZ504595 (study PRJEB26092, sample SAMD00036307) | human gut metagenome | host: Homo sapiens | study: EMG produced TPA metagenomics assembly of...
CCCGCCTCGAGCGAGCGGGCGTTGAGTGCGTCGGCCTTACGCTCGCGAATGGAAGCGTGGGCCTCCTGGCGTGCGGCACGGTCGGCGGAATCCGCCGCTGCCACGCGCACGCGGTCGCCGATAGCGCCGGCATTTTCGGGCGCCGCGGTCAGCGATTCCTCAAAGGTAATGCCCTCGTCGCCAAAGGTGAGCTCCATCGACTCACGCGCGCCGCGGTCGGGAATGGCAAACACGCAGGCATAGCGCTTGCCCACGACCTCCTGGATGCGCGTCATAAAACGGTTGTCCGAGCCTGCGATGGCAGGCTGCTCAATCTTGAGCTCGGCCGTCACCGCGCCGCCGGCACGAATGAGGCTTACGTAGTTCAGGCGCTGCTGGGCACCAAAATCGAGCTGTTGAGCGCGCACGTACAGACCGTCCAGGCGGTCAATCCCCGCCTCGCCGGCACGGGCCTCGATATCCTCGTAGGCACGCAGCAGTCGTCGAACAGCGAGCGCGGCTCGGACAAAACCACAAGCGCCTTGCCACTCACGTGTGCCAACGGGCTCACGGTCTGGCCGTACATCACCGGCAAAAAGCGGTCGAGCTCGGGCGTGACGATGCGCGCATCCACCATCTCGAGCAGCGCCGCCAGCTTGCTATCGTCCTGGCTGGCGCGGTAGAGCGCCACGTGCATGTTGTGGACCGCCTCATCGGTAAGCGCCAGCTCACGGCAGGGGAAGATCTCGATACTGTCCTCGTTGCCGATGGTTTGGCCCGTGGAGCTCACCATGCGGCGGATGCGGTCAATCTCGTCGCCAAAGAACTCGATGCGTACGGGCGCCTTTTCCTGTGCGGGGAACACCTCGACGGTGTCACCGTGCACGCGGAACAGACCGGGCGCGTCGGCGGCGCCGGCATTGGTGTAGCCCATGCCCACCAGGCGCTGCGGCACCTCGTCAAAAGGAATCTCCTCGCCCACCGCAAAAGTGGTGGACTCCCAATAGCGACTCTCGACCGGCGGCACGCAGCGCAGCAGCGCACGGGCCGAGGCGACCATAATGCAGTTGTCGCCGCGCACGATGCGTCCCAGGGCCTCGCAGCGCTGCGCCACCACGCGTCGTCGGGCGCCTGCTCGCGCCACGGATAGTCCTTGCGCTCGGGGAAACGGCACACATGTGCTAGGCCCACGTAGGCGGCAAGGCTGCGCGCGGCGCGATCGGCCGCGTCCTCGCCGCTCACAATGTAGACCGTCGGTCGCGGACGGCGCGCAAACTGGGCGGCCGCCATAAGCGTACGGCCCGACTGCGACACGGCCAGCGTCACGTCCTCGCCGGCATCGAGTCCGGCCTCGATGGTCTGCAAGGCCTCGGCAGTGTAGAGCTGCGCGGCTATACGGTGAATGAGCATGCTGTTCCTCCGGCATTGCAACGCCAAAAGCCCGCCGGGGCAAGCTCGGCGGGTATGCGGCGGATTTCATTGCCTGTCATGGTAGCGCATGAGATGGACACGCCAGCGCACGCCAAACAGCTACCCCAAAACGCGCACGCTGGGGCAAAGGTCTGCCAGCGGGCACTCGTCGCACTTAGGTTTACGGGCATCGCAGACTCGCGGCCAAATGTGATCCACTGGTGGTTGACCGACTCCCAATACTCGTGCGGCAAAATCTTGAGCAGATCTTGCTCGGTCTTGAGCGGCTCCTTGGCATGCGTCTTGGGGCTCAGCATCAGGCGGTGCGCGATGCGGTTGACGTGCGTATCGACCGCGATGCCCTCGACAATGCCAAACCCCACGTTGAGCACGATGTTCGCCGTTTTGCGGCCAACACCCGGCAGCTTGACGAGCTCCTTCATGTCGGCCGGCACCTCGCCACCGTAATCGGCAACGATCATCTGCGCGGCCTCCACGGCGTGCTTGGCCTTGCTCTTATAAAAGCCGAGCGACTTAATGGTATCGGCCACATCGGCCACGCTCGCCCCCGCCATGGCCTCGGGCGTGGGCCACTGGGCAAACAGCTTCGGCGTCACCTTGTTGACCTGCGCGTCGGTCGTCTGCGCCGAGAGCAGCACCGCGATGAGCAGCCTAAAGGGATTCTCGTGATCCAAAAAACACTCGACCGGGCCATAGCGACGGTTGAGGCGCTCGCACACCTCAACGGCGCGCTCGCGTTTGGCGGCATTGGTCTCGCGTGGCATAACGACTCCTCGCTTCAGCGGCGTAACAAACCTATAGGCACGATTGTCCCACGTATGGGGCCTTTACGCCTCCAAAAATGCGCCGGTCTGGCGGCCCCACAGGCTCGCATACTCGCCGCCCGCCTCGACAAGCTGCGCATGCGTACCGTCTTCGACAATCTCGCCGTCCGCCAGCACCACGATGCGGTCGAGCGCCGCCACGGTGGACAGGCGATGTGCCACCACAATGGAGGTGCGACCGCGCATCAGGTTCTCGAGCGCCTCCTGCACCAGCGCCTCGGACTCGCTGTCCAAGGCAGACGTCGCCTCGTCGAGCACCAGAATCGGCGCGTCAGTCAGGATAGCGCGGGCGATGGCCACGCGTTGGCGTTGGCCGCCCGAAAGCTTAACGCCGCGCTCGCCCACCATGGTGTCAAAGCCACGGGGCAGGCGGTCGATAAACTCGGTCGCATTAGCCAAGCGAGCCGCCTCGCGGATCTGCTCGTCGGTGGCGTCGGGGCGTCCATAGGCGATATTCTCGCGAATGGAGCGGTGGAACAGCAGCGCCTCCTGCGGCACGTAGGCAACCTGACGGCGCAGACTCTGCTGCGTACAGCGCGAGACGTCCTGGCCGTCCACGAGCTCGCGGCCGCCCTGTACGTCGTCCAGGCGCAGCAACAACTTGGTGAGCGTCGTCTTGCCCGAGCCCGATTTGCCTACCAGGCCCACGCGCTGGCCCGCTGCCACATGAAGCGTCAGGTCGTCGAACACGCTCTCGCCCGCTGCGGCGTCACGGTATGCAAAGCTCAGGTGCTCAAAATCAATCGCGCCCTCGCCCACCTTGAGCTCGGGGGCGTTCTCGTCGTCCGCTACCAGGCGCGGTTCGTCCAGTACACGCGTCATCTCGGCCGCATCGCCCAGCGCGCGGTTGATGCGCTGCATCATGGAGCTTACGTAGTTCAGACGCATGGTGAGGTTGTACGTATAGGTAAAGATCATGACGAGCGCGCCGGCCGAGATGCCAAACCACGCGTTGCCGCCCGCGACGAACACGCTCACCACGGCCATGGTGATGACGATAAGGCCCGAGGTCGTAAAGTTGCGCTGCATCATGGCGTGCATCGAAACCGTCTCGGCGTCACGCGCGGCGCGGTCGGCGGCATCGAACAGGTCGCGCTCAAAGTCCTCGCGCCCACAGGTCTTGACGGCCAGGATATTCGTGACCGCGTCGGACAGCACGCCCGCCAGCTTGTTCTGCGCGGCGGACGTCGCGGCCGAAAGCGGCATGATGCGCTTATACATAAGCCAGACAAACGCGATGTAGACGACCATAATGCCCACCAGGATCACGGTAAACGTCGGCACCACCGGAGCGAGCGCCGCCACCGTGCAGACAACCGAGGTGATGGTGGGAATGAGCGAATACACCGTCACGTCCACCAGGCCCGTGTAGCCGCTCATAAAACGGCTCGTCTGGCTCACAAGCGATCCGCCAAAGCGGCTGGTGTGGAATGTCATGGATTGATTGGAGAGTGTGTCAAAGCACAGGCGCGCCAGGTGATAGTTGCCCGCAATCTCGAGCTTGTAGACGGTGTAATCCTGCAGCTTGGAGAGAATCTGGCCTACCAGGTTAACGAGCACGAGCGCCAGAATGTAGGGACCAAAGACCTCAAACACCTGGTCGCCCGCCACGGGACCGGCTTGGACGCGGTCGACGATAAGGGCCATCACGTAGGTGTTGGCAAACGTGAGCAAAAAGATGTAGCCGGCCGACGAGAACACCGAGAGAAAGACGATCAGCGGCTGTGTGCGCGTGACGTCCCAAAAACGCTGGAGCGTGCGGCGCACGGTGGAACGTTTGAGCGGACTGGTGCTTCTCTGAGACATGGACTTCCTTTCGCGTCTGATAGGGCGAAACGCCATTGTTGCACACTGAAGCGCACTTCAGGCAAGCACGATGCGAAAAGCGCCCGCGCCCCGCGTTTACGCCGGCGCCCCGTCATCAGATGCAGCTAGTCCTCGTCTTTTTGGTCTGCGAGCAGCTCCGCGGATGTGAGTCCCAAAATCTCGTCGGCCTCCCGCGCGTCTTCCAGCGCGTCGATATCCTTGAGCTTGCGCTCCATAACGTTGGTGCGCGTGGTGATGATGCCCTCGACCGTTTTGCCCGCGGTCTCGATCTGCTGCTGGGCGCGGCGCAGCGCCGCCTGATAGCGCGGCAGCTCGGCCTTGACGGCAGAAAGCACGCGCAGCACGTCGTCGGTGCGCTTTTGCAGCCTAAACGTCTGGTAGCTCATCTGCAGGCTGTTGAGGATGGCCGCCATGGTGCTGGGGCCGGCAACGTTGACGTGATAGTCGCGACCCAGGGTCTCGATAAGCCCGGGGCGGCTGACGACCTCGGCGTACAGGCCCTCAAACGGAACGAACAGAATGCCAAAATTGGTGGTCGCGGGCACGCTCAGGTACTTTTCGCAGATGTCCTTTGCCTCACGCTTGACCATCGCATCGAGCGTCTTGCGCGCTGCGGCGACGGCCTCAGCGTCACCCGACTCCTGGGCGTCGAGCAGATGCTCGTACGCGTCGCCCGGGAATTTGGAGTCAATCGGCAGCAGCACGGGATCGCCCTCGTCTACCGGCAGCTTGACGGCAAACTCAACGCGCTCCGAGGCGCCGGGCTTGGTGGCAACGTTTTCCAGATACTGGTCGGACGTAAGAATGTCCGCCAGGATTGCACCCAGCTGCACCTCGCCCAAAATGCCACGCGCCTTGACGTTGCCTAGCACGCGCTTAAGGTCGCCCACGCCGGTGGCGATAGACTGCATGTCGCCCAGGCCCTTGTACACAGCCTCGAGCTGGTCGCTCACCTGTTTAAACGATGCAGACAGGCGATCGTTGAGCGTACGGGAGAGTTTCTCGTCCACCGTCGCACGCATCTGATCGAGCTGCACGTTGTTGTCTTTGCGGATGGCGCCCAGCTGGGCATCGACCGTCTCGCGCACCTTGTCCAGGCGATGCTCGATGCCCTCGCGGTTGGCGCCGAGCTGTTGGGCCGTCTCGCGGCGCAGGTCATCCATACGGTCGCCGGCCTGCGAGAACTCTCGCGCGATGGTCAGGTAGCGTTGCTGCTCCACGGCCGCATCGGTCGTCTGCTGCTGCGCGATGGCGTTTGCCGTGCGGCGGGTTTCTGTCAGCGCGACGTTGAGGGCATCGAGCGCGCTGTTGGCCTGCTCGAGTGCCGCGAGCGTTTCCGCTTCGTTGCCGCCACGCTCTCGCAACTCGGCACGAAGGCCCTTAAGCTGCAGGGCGCAGACCGCAGCAACTCCCACCGCCACCAAGGCAATCACAACAAGCGCAATATCAATAGCAGACATAGACTCCGCCCAACAAACCCAATCGATTATCAATCAAAACCGCGATCAATCTTACCCCGCCACACGCACCGGCGCCCGGCCCCTTCTTGGGTGCTTCTCTCCTCCGCATATTCCATAATGCGACGCGCTGTCTTCCTGCTCACCTTCGAGTCATCACCGGCTAAGTATGCGTACACGTTTCCCTTATTCAGATTCAAATCGCGGCAGAGACCGTAGCGCGTTACACCCGATTCCCCTAGCGCCCCCAATGTTCTTTTTCGCATCAGGGCGTTGATCCTTCTGTCCGCCACCGACTTTTCCTTCACCGCTCTATACGCACGCCAAACGTTGGTATAACGATTAGGGAGCTCACTTTTGGTGCATAGAGACGCCATGCTACCCGCTTGACCGTACAAGGACAAAACGCCTCGGTAATCTTCTTCCATCCACGAGCCCTCGGATAAACCCAGAACGTATTCGGCTTTTCCTTGCGCCAAAGCGAGCAAAAACAGAGGCTCCGCCACGCGCGGCGCAACCGTCATCGCCTGCTCAACCAGTTTTCTAAAACTCAGTGACTGCTGTCCGGACAGCTCTCGGCAATAGCCTTTTAAGAATCCCTCAAAGGTCAGATTCAACCGAGCACCTCCTTTTTGTATTGCCTGTATCCCTTATTATTATTTATCTTCAATAATACTATTCAGTCGCATGACAGGACCCACAGGATGCAAGGATTCCACTCATGGCGATAATCCCTACACCCTAGAAGTCCTAATGTGACAAACGCTAACTCTCCCAGCCGGCGCGAATGGTTGTTACGACATCGCCTAGGCGCTGGCCGAGAGCCGCTAGATGTTGGAGCACCTCGTTGGGCGATGCGCCGTTGAGGATGCACGTGAGGGCATACGACGCCAAAAAGATGGCCACAAGCCCTAACGGGATGAGCACGATCATCGCCAAGGTGCGCAGGCGCTGGCCCGCGCGGCGACGACGCGCACGACGCTTGTCGAACGCGAGCTCCTGCGCATATGAATCTTGCTGTACGGAATAGGCCTCTGGTGCCGATTCGCACCCGGGCACAGCTGCAGGTACAGCAGCGGGCACGACATTTTGCGCAAAGGGCTGGACTGCCGCCCCTTGCATTTGTATCTCCATGAGTCGTTGCTGCTGACGCAGCATGCGCTCAGCTTGTTGCTGCGGAGTCTCAAGAAACAGATCCATGCTGGCCTCCAAAATCGGAGCATTCGACGCTTACGACCAGCATCCCGCACCGCCATGACCGCGACAACGCAATCGCCGGCAATAGCCACAAAGTTTCTTTTGCTCAAAAGCTGTCGAAAAGCTCAACAACTCCCCTACCAGCACTTTCTCTGAGCTTTTTCGCCAACAATCTTTTGGCCTTCCGCCCTTACGCCAACTGACCAAAATCTAACCAATAGCTTGACGAAAATTGTGGAGACCGGGACCCCACAAAAACGTGCCGCCCCAAAAAGGGGCGGCACACAACCTTTAATATCAGCTTTTCTGTAGCGAGCACGCAACGACCCGAAGCCGGAGCGTGGGGCGGGAGGCCGATCGTCTTCCCTCAACGCGACCCTGCGGAGCCGTGAGCGGGGAGGGAAGGCGATCCGGCCTCCCGCCCTGCGCTCCGCAGCAGCCAGCGCCAAGCGCTAGTAGTTCACCACCTGCTCCTCAAAGTACGCCTTGGGGTGGTTACACACCGGGCACACCTCAGGCGCCTCGGCACCAACATGCAGGTGCCCGCAGTTCAGGCACTTCCACACCTTCACGCCCTCACGCTCAAACACCTCGCCCGACTCGATGCGCTCGACGAGTTTGTTGTAGCGCTCCTCGTGGGCCTTCTCGACGGCGGCGACGCCACGGAACTTCTCGGCGATCTCGGCAAAACCCTCCTCCTCGGCGGTCTTGGCAAACTCGTCATACATCGTGGTCCACTCGTAGTTCTCGCCCGCGGCGGCGTCGCGCAGGTTGTCCAGAGTGCCCGGAACGGCGCCGTCGTGCAGATATTTAAACCACAGTTTGGCGTGCTCGGACTCGTTGCCTGCGGTCTCGGCAAAGATGTTCGAGATCTGAACGTAGCCGTCCTTCTTGGCCTTGGATGCATAGTAGCGATACTTGGTGTGTGCCTGGGACTCACCGGCAAAAGCGGTCTCGAGGTTCTTCTTGGTTTGGGAGTTCTCAAAATCCATAGGTGTACTTCCCTTCAACGCATGCCGCCCGTAGGCTTCGAGCGGCCTCGCCTTTAGGATGCCCTCAAGCCGAGAATTTAAACCTTACAATCCCGTTCTTCAGATTTGAGCGGGCTACACACTCAACCAACGATCGTCCTCGGCTCGGCAAAAGCCTCGCGCTCCAAGTCAGCTAGAATGCCCGCGATCAAGTCGCACTCGACCGGCCCGCGCCCAGCCGCCGCTTCCATATCGTTAACGCCCACCACGGCATCAGCAAGCGTAATCCCCACCGGTTGGCCATCGCGCGCTGCCAGCAACATGCGCACGATATGCGCGCGCTTTTGGCGACGTGAGCCTCAAACTTTGATTGACGGCTATAGCCCGCCGAGCGCCTGGACGGATTGGGCAACGTCTTTTTTAGATATGCGCCGTAGTCCAGCAACGCGTAATACCACGCGCGCGGCGTGTCGGCATCATCGAGCGGCACGGCAAAGGGAGCGATCTCGTCGGTCGCCGCACCGGGGACCGACGGACAGGCCGCCTGAATCAGCGGCACCAGCTCGCGGTCGGGAACAGCCGGTACATCGGGAAAGAAGTGATGCAGAAAGACCGTGCGCACGTTGGTCTCCAGATACACGCCTGGAAGGTCAAACGCGAACGACCGGATACCTTGCGCCGTTGCCGGGCCAATACCAGGCAGAGCGACCAAGTCACGCGTCTCACGCGGAAACTCACCGTCCCAGTCCTCCACAACGCGCTGAGCGGCCTTGTGGAGCGCCAGAGCGCGTCGGTTGTAGCCCATGCCCTGCCAAGCGTCCAAAACATCGGAAGGCGCGGCTTGGGCAAGCGCCTGCACGGTCGGAAAGCGATCGAGCCACGCCGGCATACGCGTCTCCACGCGTGGCACCTGTGTTTGCTGCAACATGACCTCGGAAAGCCAAATGATGTACGGATCGCGCGTGCGGCGCCACGGAAGGTCGCGATAACGCAGGACCCCTTCCGAACGAATCATCGAACGAAAGGGTCCTGAATCATATCTATGCTCCTTATGCGGCGCTATTCCTCCCGGCATGTATACGCACAGGTGGCGTACTCGGGAAACGCTTCGCGGTCGGCGACTTGGGATCGACGGCCGGGAACTGGCGGTGAGCGACGATGTCGCCGAGCGAAACGGAATCGAGGTAGTCGCGCATCAATGCTTGAGCTCCGGCCCACAGGGAATGATAGCAGCACGTGCCCATGCGCGCACAGTCGCCATCGGGTGCGGTGCAATCATTCATAACCATAGGGCCCTGAACGGCCTCGACGACCTGACGAATGGTAACGTCGTCCGGACTGACCTTGAGACGCATGCCACCGTGGACGCCACGCAGGCTCTCCACAATACCGGCCTGGACCAAACCGTGCTGAATCGAGCGGGCAAACGAATACGGGACATTGACCTCTTCGGCAGCGGTGCGAACAGAAAGCAAACGCTCCGGATCCTCGGCAAGCATCGCCAACATACGAAGGGCGTAATCAGTCTTCCTCGATATGTCCATTTTTCCCCTTTCAAGGAATACGAACAGCTCGAACGAGCTCCGGGGCCGAGCTTGTGTCGAGACGCTAAATGACCGCAGGACATCCAAATGGTAAATCGGATATCCACTGAATGCCGCGCTTGGAGCGAAATGCATCAGATACGGCCCACAGTGCAATTTAGTATAACCTAACCCCCTGCTTCGTTGAACAGGTGTTGCGCAACAAAGCTGTTGTTTAGACAGATATGCTTATTAGATTTTACTTGCGTTCCCGAAGGGCGGGGATTCTGGGCGAAGATGCGCCAGGGCGATCGTTCTATCGAAACAAAGTGCATCAAACGCAAAAAGCCACGTCCGAAGACGTGGCTTTAATTGCGTTGGCGGGAAGTACGGGGCTCGAACCCGCGACCTCCGACGTGACAGGCCGGCGCTCTAACCAAACTGAGCTAACTCCCAGGCAGACGTTCGCGTTTGTTTCCGCTCGCGTGCGCTGCGGGGATTAGTATACACAGAAGTCTGTCCGGCGCGCAACAACTTTTTTGAAAAATTTTTCGGTCCCTCCGGGAGGGTCTCCGGGGCTGGGGGCGGGGGTTAAGTTTGCTGCTCTACAGTCTGCGCAAGACGAAAGCACATTAAGTGCTTTCCTTTGCGTGCGGAACTCGCGACAAACTTAACCCCCGCCCCCAGCCCCGGAGACCCTCCCTGCCGTCACTTTGTTCGAGTCGTTGTTGTTCCTCGCCGCTTCGCGGCTCGGCGGCCCCGTTCTCCGCGGCGGGGTTTGTCTAAGGATCTTGCTGAAGCTCTGCCTTTGGCTCAAATGGAAACGGGAGACGCATCTGCATCCCCCGCTTTTGTTGTGGTTACTCTAGATCAATAAATTTGATGCTTAGGATCTTGCCGTCTTTTACTAGCATTCTGGCCATGGTGGGGCCTCGGCTGCCCCTTGGGTAGCTGGCGCTGCCCGGGTTGAGAACCAAGCAGCGGCCTACTTGGGCTTCTTTGGTTACGTGGGTGTGGCCGTTGATGGCTACGTCTACGGATCCCACCGGAAGGTCTTCGCGGTAGTGGGCTACGGCGAATTTGAGGCCTTCGTAGGTAAAGAGCGCAAGACGGTCTACATCGGGGCCGTAGTCGCGGTAGTAATCGTTGTTGCCCAATACGGCCCGCACGGGGGCGATGGTGCATAGGTGCTCGTAGTCCATCTCTGACGTAAGGTCGCCGGCGTGGATGATCAGGTCTGCGCCCTCAAGCTCATCCAAGAGCGCAGGCGATAAATAGCCGTGGGTGTCCGAGATGATGTCGATGCGCTTGGCGCTTGCGCTGTTCATGGGATCCCTTCCGCAAAAAACGATTCGGCAGATACATACAAAAAGGCCCACGCCCCGCAGACGATGGGTCTACAGGGCTGCGGGGCCAGTGTGCTAGAGACTCAGAGCCTTCTTGAGCGGCACGACGCGGCGGCGAGAAACCGGCACGCGTTCGTCGACGCCCGTAATGCCCAGCTGGATGGCGCCCGAGGGCACCGTCTCACGTCCGTGACGCACGCTAGGTTGACGATATAGCGGCGGTGAACACGGAAGAAGCCAAAGTCGCAGAGCTTGGCCTCAAACTGCGCCAGCGAGGTCGTCGACAAAAAGCGATCATCGACGGTATAGATGCAGGAGTAATCGTCCTTTGCCATGATAAAGCGGATGTCATCCACGGGAATGAGCACCTTGCGGCCGCCCTTTTCCACCGGGATACGCTCGATGGTCACTTTGCTGTCCGTAACCGGCTTGGCGCGTTGCATGACCTTCTCGATCGCGCGATCCAAGCGAGCTTCCTCGACCGGCTTCATCAGATAATCGACGGCATCCACGTCGAATGCCTCGACCGCATGGTCGCTATACGCAGTCACAAACACGATCGCCGGCGGATTTTTGAGCTTATGCAGCGCCTCGGCAAGTTGCAGGCCCGAGGCACCGGGCATCGAGATATCGAGAAACACGACATCCACGCGACTTTCCATAAGCATCTCGATGGCGGAGCGGACGCTCGACGCCTCCGTGATCGTGCCGATCTTGCCCGTTTGCTCGAGCAGGAAGCGAAGCTCCGAGCGAGCCGGCGCCTCATCATCCACAATCATCGCACGCAGCATAGGGATAAAACCTTTCGTCAACTAACTACGCCGGGCATCCGTCGCATGACGTTGAGCCCGTAGCCTTTTATTTTACTCTTGAATGTCAAAGATGCTCTCTGACAAATCAAGATGAAGGAGCACTTTGGTGCCCTTGCCCGGCGCCGATTCGACACGCGTATAGGAGTGCGGCCCATAAAAGCGATGGATGCGCTCCGAAATATTGTGCATGGCCACACCGGCGCCGCCACCCTGGGGAGAGCTGGCGTCGGGACGGGCAGAGCGCTCGTCAAACAGTCTGGCGGCGGTACCCTCATCCATGCCCACGCCATTATCGGCCACGGCAATCAAGATTGCATCCTCGCCGTCTTGGTGAACGGTCACGTCGATCCTCAGGGCGTCGTCATCGCCCATACCATGACGTACGGCGTTCTCGACAATCGGCTGGATCACGAACGCCGGCACCAGCGTATCTTCCACGTCCTCGGACACATCGAACGTCGCAAGCACGCGGTCCTCGCCAAAGCGGGCCTTCTCAAAGGTAAGGTAGCGCTTGGTCTGTGCGACCTCGCGCGAGACCGGAATAAGCGATCCCGAGTTGTCGAGCGTGGCACGATAGAACGATGAGAACTCACGAAGCAGTTCGCGGGCCCGCAACGGGTCGGTGCGCGTAAACGATGCAATGGTGTTCAGCGTGTTGAACAGGAAGTGCGGGTTAATCTGCGCCTGCAGCGCACGCACCTCAGCGCGCGCCGTGAGTTCCTTTTGCACCTCGAGCTCGTGGATGGCGAGCTGCGTGGACAAGATCTCGGCAAAGCCCGAGGCAAGCGCGTACTGGGTACGGTCGACGGCGCGCGGGGTCTTGTAGTAGAACTTGAGCGTGCCGACGGTACGATCGCCCACCTTGATGGGAGCGATAATGCCGGCGGGGACTTGGTTGTGCGAGCCGTCCGAACCCACGACATCCACCATACGGTTGAACGACTGCACGATGCCATGTTCGATAACGTAGCGCGTGGCAAGCGTGTGGATGGGAGTATCGGGCAGCAGTTTTTCCTCAAACTCGCCCGCGCAGGCAAGCACGTTGTCCTCGTCGGTGATGGCCACCGTCATGGCGCGCGTCTCGGGCAAAATGCGCCGGCACACCAAACGCGCCGACTCCTGCGTCAGACCGCCCTCAATGTCCTCGAGCATGGCCGAGGCCACCGAGAGCGTCTCCTCGGTGTACTGGGAGCGCACCGAATCGGGATTGAGCGTCAAAAAGATAAAGATGCACAGAAAGATGCACAGCAGCGCGCAGGCAATCACCGTGGCGATCGGCTCGATACCGGTCACCAAGGCAAAAATAAAGTACACCAGCACGCAAATGGCGCAGGCAACGGCAATGATGCGAAAGATTGATATTGAACTATCGCGCTGGGCGCGGCGGTCGATCATTCGGCCCCCTCCAGGATACTGATCAGTTGTGCGTCACGCCAAAGCCCGTCCATGATCTTGGGCCAAAAGCTCTGGAAACGCAGATAGCTTGCAGCGTTTTGGCGCGCATAGGCCTTTGCCTCGTCGATACCATGGCGCCAGATGCGCAGGTAGCCCTCATGCTCGCGGGTAAACACGCTGCGGACCATAGCGGTCTTGCGCACGCGGTCGTCGAGCTCGCGCGAAATCCACGGGCCCGGGTAGGGCATGAGCGATGCCGCCGTAACGGGGATGAGCTCCTTTTGATGCGCGGCGAACGTCAACTTGGCCCGTTCGTAGTACCAACGGTATACATCCTGCATAAAGCGCGGTGAGCGCTTCTCGGACTCGGGCGGCAGGTGACGAACGGCCCACTCGTTGTCAAACCACACGTCATAGCCAAACATGCGCATGTTAAAGAGGTAATCCAGGTCCTCGCCGCGGGTGATAAACGGATCAAAGGCCACACGCGTAAAGGCGCGGGCGTGCAGGGCCATCAGCCGCCGCACACGTAGTTGGAGCGCGAGATGCGGGTGCCCGAGAGCGCCTTTTTCATCCAACGGTTGAACTCGATGCGCTTGGTCCACCAACGGTGGCAGATGCCCACCTTGTCCGTGGGCGCCAGCGGGGATCCGTCGCGATCGTAAAAGTAACCGCTCTTGACCAAAATCGGCAGGCCCTGACGCGTCTGCTGGCCCAGCGCATAGGTCGCGCGCTTCATAAAGTCAGCGTCGATGACAGTCTCATCGTCATCCAAAAAGATAACCGCGTCATGCCCCAGCACAGCGGCACAGGCTAGCCCCATGTTGCGGATGGCACCGTAGCCTCGCAGGCTCACGCACTCGCCCGAACCCTTGGGCGCGATCTGAGCAACCCGGTCTGCGATGCGCGAGGCCTGGGTGTTGGTGACAACGGTGACCTTGAGCGTGGGATGCGCGTCGACAATCTCGCGCACGCGCAGCGACACATCGGCTGTGGCAGAAACGGGACAGACCACCAAAAGGATGATGCGCGGGATGTCACGTACCTGCTCAAGCGAGGCCAGGCAGCGGTCGAGTTCGGGATTGTCGGCGTTGAGTCGGGTCGAATGGTCATAGGTGCCAGGGGCGTTTGCGCAAGCGTCGTCGCCCGCCCAATACGTTGGAATCACGACTGTGGCGTTCATGCCTTACCCTCCCTGCAACACAAAAACGGGACGCCGCCAAACACAGGCGACGCCCCGCGACCTAGCTGATTCCATCATACCCACTTGGGCAAATCATTGCTCGCAAGTCACAATGTTTATTGCGGATAACCCCAAAAGAGTACCGTGGACAGGCACAATAGCCGCTCGCTCCTATGCGGCATGCCCTGCCGCCCGAGTCATGCGGGACAGGCGGACCAGCAGCATAAAGCCAACGACCAGCAGCACACCAATGGAAAGGACGCCCAGCGACGGGTTGCCGGTCAGCGAGGTGACGACCGACACCAGGAAGGTGCCCATAACGCTTGCATAACGACCAAAGATGTCAAAGAAGCCGTAGTACTCGTTGGACTTTTCCTTGGGGATAATGCGGCCAAAGTAGCTACGGCTGAGCGCCTGCACGCCGCCCTGGAACAGGCCGACCAAAATGGCAAGCACCCAAAACTCAAAGGCGGTCTTTAGGAAGAACGCGGCGAACAGCACAATGCCCATGTAGGCGGCGACCGCCACCAAGATCATGTTGAGCGTGCCCACGCGTCCGGCGAGCTTGCCATAGATGATGGCGGACGGAAAAGCAACGAACTGCGTGACGAGCAGCGCCAGGACCAGCTGCGTCGAATCGATGCCCAAGCCGATCCGTAACTGGTGGCCATGGAAATGACTGTGTGCACACCGTCGATGTAGAAGAAGAACGCGATCATGTAGATCAGCACGGTCTTGTTGTGGGCGATCTCGCGCATGGTGTGTCCGACCTCGGAGAACACACCGCCCACGATGTGGCCGATAGTATCCTCGGGACCGCGCTCGCGACCGTACTTTTGCTTATAGGTGCGAATGAGCGGCAGGGTAAAGATGAGCCACCAGGCACCAGTGATGATAAACGACAGACGCGTTGCCAGCATGGTGGGGACGCCAAGAGCGGGGCCACCCATGATAAGCGCCAAGCAGATGATGAACGGCACGGTGGAACCGATGTAGCCCCAGGCATAACCCGAGCTGGACACGGCGTCCATGCGCTCGTCGGTGGTAATGTCGGGCAGCATAGCGTCGTAGAACGTCATAGAAGAGTTAAGGCCGATGGTGCACAGCACGTACACGGTCAAAAATGCCATGGCGGACATTGGGATAGCCTGCGCCAGGCAAAGAACCAGGCCCGTGAGGAAGAAGCCCAAGAAGAACTTGATCTTGTGCCGGCGTAATCGGCAAGCGCGCCCAGAATGGGCATGAGCATGGCAATGACCAGCGAGGCAATCGTCTGAGCGTTGCCCCAAGCGACCACCAGGTCTGCCGAGGAAGCACCGGTATTGATGGCGTTAAAGTAGATGGGCACCACCGAGGTATTGAGCAGCACGAGGGCCGAGTTTCCCACATCGTACATGACCCAGTTACGCTCGAGCTTGGTGTATTTCATGGACAGGGACCCTTCGTATTCGCCCGATATGCAGTTAGTTCATCGTACCCCAATTGTCCAGAAGCGCCGGTAAGGATTCGGCAAAGGGGCACGCATGGGCCCTACTCCTCGCGGTCGAACTCCTCGTCGGCGCCGAGCACGCGACCGCTGTAATTGACATGGTTGGTCACGGCTTCCATATCGCCGGTCTCGATAAAGCGGGCAACCGTGCACTCGTAATCGAGCAGCGCGCGGTCAAAGACCTCGGGGAAGCTCTCGGTCGAGACTTCATCGGTAAAGGGGTTCTTCCATGTCAAGTGGCCCAGGTTGCCGGTGCGCTCGGGCGGCTCGGTCGTCACGCGGTGAGCAAGGCCATCGAGCAGGGAGTAGTCGTGTACTAGGCCCTCGACCAGGGCAATTGCGCGCGTCTTTGCGGAGCCGGCCGGCTCAATCGCGCGGTAAAGTCGCTGCATATTGGCAACGGCAGCACCGTACTCCCCCGCCGGAATGTCAATGCCGTACACGCGTCCGGCAACATAGCTCATCAGCACGCCGGCCACGCGATTGATGCGATCGGTGGTGACGATCTCGCCCGCCGGCGGGTAATCGTCGACCGTAGCGCCATCGCGTTTAAGCTGCAGCATCAGTACATCCAGGTCGCTCTCGATCACGGCATGGACCTGACTGCTCGAATCCTCAAGCTCTGAATCGGACTCCACGATGCCAAACTGCTGCTCATAGACAAAGGGATGGGCGTTGCGGTCGAGCACGTAATGAGACAGCAGGCCCAGCGCAAAGGCGCGACCCAAGCTGGCGTCGCGCGGCAGCAGATGCGACACGCCGTCGCGCAGGCACGCGAACTGGCGAGACATGCGCGACCGATGCATGACCTGCGCCAGCAGCGTGCAGTCGGAAACACGCGGTGTCAGAATGTGAAAGAAAAACGGGTCGGGGCCTTGGTTGCCCAAGATAAAGGCAATGCGCTCTTCATCGGACGTTATGATGCCCTGCGGAAGACGGTCGATGCTTTCCTCGCCAAACAGATGATGGGTGATAAGCGCGGGCATAATGATCCTTTCGATTTCATTCGATGCCACCCATTATGCCCACCGCGCGCCCATGCCAAACCTGCGATGGTAAACGACAGCACGCAAGCCTCTTACGCAAGCCCCAGGTGCGACTTGACCTCGGCGGCACGACGACGGGACACCGGCACCGTCGAGTTCACGCGGTCGAGCCTGAGCTCCATCAACCCCGTGGAGCCAATCTCAACATTGTGCACGTCTTCCAAATTGACCAGGTAGCTGCGATGAACGCGAATAAAGCCTCGGAGTCCAAGCGACGCTCGAGCGAAGAGATCGACTCATTGATCAGGTACGTTCCCTCGGCGCAGATGGCGTTGCAAAAATCGGCGCGCGCCTCAAAGTAGCAGACGTCTGCGGCGGGAATGAACACCTTTTTGCCCCCGCGGTCCACCGTCAGACGCAAAGGCTGGCGCGGAGCGTGGATAACACGACGGACGCCCAAGGCCGCCTCGATCTTGTCGAGTGCCTTTGACAGGCGTGCGTCCTCAACCGGCTTGACGACATAATCGACGGCATCGAGGTTATAGCATCAGCCGCATACTCGGCAAATGCCGTCACAAACACCACGACCGGCGGCGTCTTTAGGTTCTGCAGCGTCTCGGCAAGCTCAATTCCCGAGCGACCGGGCATGGTAATGTCTAAAAACAGCACGTCGGGCTTGTTCGACAGAATCGACTCCACGGCTTCGGTGACATTGCCCGCTCGGCAATCTGACCCACACGCGTATCCTTTTCCAACAGATAGCGTAGCTCAGCCCTAATTGGGGGCTCGTCATCAACCACCAAGATGTTCCAGCCTTCGGACATATGTGCTTCCCCTCTTTTTCTCTCAATCCAACCGCGTGCTACGCCGTCAACGGCGCCGGCTCATGCGGCTCGCCGTTCAGCTCGACGATGACCTGCGTTCCCACGCCCTCCTGGGACTTCACGCGCATGCCGGAATCTTCTCCGTAAAAGAAATGGATGCGCTGAAGCACGTTGAAGAGCGCCAGGCCGCAACCTCGCTTGACGGAGCCGTCGGCGGTAATGCTCTCGGGCTCCTCTCGGCGATGTTGCTCAAACAGATGCGCGCAGACCTCTTCGCTCATACCGATGCCATCGTCCTCGACGATGATCTCCAAACCGTCATCGGTCCCGAAAGCCCTAACATGAATAAAAAGCGGCTCGGTCTCGCGCTGCGCGTGCTTGATGCAGTTTTCGAGCAACGGCTGCAAGATAAACGGCGGCACCATGCAATCGCGCACCTCAAAGTCGATATCGACCGAGACGCGCAGACGGCCGTCGCCATAACGAGCCTGCATAAGATTGATATAGCGCGTGCCCTGTTCCACCTCGTGCTCGAGCGTTGTGAGGGTATCGGAATCAGAAAGCGTCTGACGGTAGTAGTTGGAAAAGTCGATCAGCAGCGACCTGGCCTTGTCCGGCTCGGTACGCACGAGCGACACGATGGTGCTGATGGTGTTAAACAGAAAATGAGGATCGACCTGCGATTGCAAGGCGCGCAGCTCCACGCGGGCCGTAAGCTCGTCCTGGCGCTCGAGCTCAAAGCTCGCAAGCTGCGTGGAAATGAGGTCGGCAAAGCCCGAGGCAAGCGCGTCTGGCGCATATCGATGCTGCTCAGACGGGGATAATACAGCTCGAGCGTGCCCACGCAATGCCCGCGCACGGTAAGCGGTGCGACAATACCGGCGCGCAGGCGGGGAAAATAACCGCCCGTCTCATTGGAGGTGTCGCGCGAAAACACGCTCTGCTCGCCCGTCTCAATCACACTGAGCGTGGTCTTGAGCACGACCGGGGTGCCGGCGGGACACCTTGTCGAATCCTCGCCCCAACTTGCCAACACCTGCTTGCCGTCGGTAAAGCAGATGGCAGAGGCGATGGTCTCGGACAGGATGATTTTAGAGGCGCCCAGGGCCGCTTCGGGCGTAAGGCCACGCGATGTATAGGCGAATATTTTTGATGCGATGGCGAGCGTACGGTCGGTTGCGCTCGATGTGAGGTCGTCGGGGACCACAAAGACATACGAGAAAAAGAAGCACAGCATGACCATGCCGGCAATAACGACAACGCCCGGAACGGGATTGGGATTATCGGTTAAATCCCAGATAAGCAGCAAGATAAGCGCCGGAACGACAATACCGAGCAGGATGGCCTGGACCACATGCTGGGCCGTGCGAAAGACCTTGGTAGAGTTGTAGCTCTTGCCCAGAATCAGCCTGTTTAAATCCACCGTCATCCCCTTTTTTCTATCGCACCCATAGCAATAAAGAGGGCCGCAAGCGACCCTCTCCATTGCATTATGCAATCAAAAACTGTGTTTTACATCCAGCCATCGACAAACGGTATCTTAGGCGCTGTATTTGTTGGCCTCGCCAAAGGTGCCAGCCTCGACGATCCAGCCATCCTTCATGATGACGTCCATGTTGTCGGTGTTGAGCACGTGGATGTCGGCGGCGACGTCACCGTTGACGACCAGCAGGTCGGCGCACTTGCCGGCCTCGATGGAACCGGTCTCGTCCTCGATGTGGCACATCTTGGCACCGTTGAGGGTGGCGCAGGTGATGGTCTCGACCGGGGTGAAGCCGATCTTGTCGACGAACTCGTACATCTCCTCGATGGAGCAGGTGCCGTACGGGGTGACGAAGGAGAAGGAGTCGGAGCCGATCGTCATGACAACGCCGCGCTTCTTGGCCTCGCGCAGGCAGTCGTAGTTGCGCTGCAGCTCCTTCTCGACCAGGGTGCCCTCGTACTTGTCGTGCAGCTCGGGGACGTAGACGGGCGGATAGGTGGCGTACCAGGTGGGCAGGAAGGCGATCGTCGGGGTGAAGAAGGTGCCCTGCTCGGCCATGAGGTCCATGGTGCGCTCATCGATATCGAAACCGTGAATCAGCTGCTCGCAGCCAAAACGAACGGAATCGTAGGCAGCGGCGTGGTTGTTGTAGCAGTGGCTCCACACGGGGATGCCGACCATCTTTGCCTCGTCGACCACGGCCTGGATCTCCTCGGAGCAGTAGTGCTGGTCGCGACCGGAGTCCCAGCGCCAGATGCCGCCACCGGTAGCCAGATCTTGATGGCATCGGGGTTCTCGCGCAGGCGACGACGGACGGCCTTGCGCAGATCCCAAGGACCGTCGACCTGGTCGCCCCAGGGATGGGATTCCTTGTTGAGCTCCTGGGTGCAGTGGTGGGAGTCACCGTGGCCGGCAACGCGGCAGAAGCCGAGGCCGGTGGCCAGAACGCGCGGGCCCTTGAAGACGCCCTTGTCGATGCAGTCACGGATCTGGATACCAAAGCGACCGATCTCGCAGACGGTGGTGAGGCCATGGGTGAGGCAGTCGTAGGCCTGCTTGACGGCGACGGCCTGCTTCTCGAGGAGCGGCTGCATGACCCAATCGGTGTCATCGTCGGTCAGGTTGCCCGAGAAGTGCAGGTGGGTGTCGATCAGGCCGGGAAGGACGGTCTTGCCGGCGGCGTCGATGACCTCAACGCCCTCGGGAAGATCCTGCATAGCGCCGGCGTACTCGATCTTGCCGTTGTCGTCGACGAGAACGAGGGAGTTCTCGACCGGCTCGGCACCGGTACCGTCGATGAGCTTGCCGCCAACGATTGCATACTTAGTGGACATGGTTCCTCCTTATGGATCCATATAGTGGGCGAGGCCGTGTTGGGTTAAGGCCTCACAAAGCTACCCAAGTGGTGCCGGGTTCGGTGCGCGGGAGAGAGGATTCCGCGCACCCGATCCGCCCCGGCTAGGCGTTACTTTTTGCGAGAATTGGTGAAAGCCATGAGGCCAGGCCAATAGCCAACCAACCGATCACGATGCTCCACTCCACCATGTTGAGGGAGGCGGGAGAGAACGGAATCACGAGCAGGCCGATGATGATGGCGCAGGCAGCGATAGCGAGGCCGATGCCAAACTTGCCGCCGGGCACCTCGTAGGGACGAGGCAGGTCGGGCTCGGTGAAGCGCATGCGCAGGCAGGCGAGGGCGACCATACCGCAGGAGAAGATGAAGGCGAGAGCCGACACGTTGGTCAGAGGGATGAGCATGTTCTTGCCCAGGAACGGACCGATGACGGTGATGACGCCAGAACGACGCAGGCGAGCTTGGGAGCGCCGGACTTGGGATCGACCTCGGCGAACTTCTCGGGCAGCTGGCCCTTGCGGCCCATGGCAAGCATGATGCGGCTCGTGGCGCCGTAGAAGGAGTTCATCGGGCCCATGGGTCCAAGCGTGGCGATGACGAGCATGGCCAGGTACAGGAGCATGTTGATGCCCTTGAGGCAGGCAAGCGCGGGAACCGGGCTCTTAACAAACTCATGCCAGTCGAGGATGGTGCCGAACGAGTAGATGCAGACCATGTAGAAGCCGCCGGCGGCCAGCAGGGCCAGGGAGATGATCTTACCGAACTTGTTCCAGTTGAGGCCCTCGGCTGCTTCCTCAGCCTGCTGAGGAATGGTATCGAAGCCGGCGTAGAAGAACGGGGTCAAAACCAGGACCGACACGATGCCGGCGAACAGGCTGGTGCCCTCGGTAGCGGGCTTGCCGCCGCCAGCACCGGTGACCTGGGAGAACACGGGCATGGCGTGTTCCGGCGAACCGGTGAACAGCGAGACACCCATAGCGAGCAGCATGCCGCAGAGCAGAGCCTTGGTCAGGAAGGCCTGGAGCTTGGCGGCCGAGCTGGCACCGCGGAAGTTGAGGAAGATAACGTAGGTTGCAAAGCCGAGCGCGATCAGCGTCGGGAACAGGTAAACGTCGGCGCCCAGGATGGTGTAGAGCTTGACGCGCGCAGCCACTCAAGCCGGGCAGGCTGCCGAACATCTCGGACACGAGAGTCGAGATGGCGATGGCCTCCCACGGGCACAGGATGCCGTTGCCCAGGGCCAGGAGCCAGCCGGTGATGTAGCTCATCGTACGGCCAAAGCTACGATCGACATACTCGACGATGCCGCCCGAAATGGGGATAGCAGCCGTGAGCTCACCGAAAACAGCTCCGACGGGCACGAGGAAGATTGCGCCCAAGAGGAATGCAATCATAGCGGGAACGGGACCGCCGCCCACGACCATCCAGTCGCCGACCTGCAGAACCCAACCGGTACCGATGATGGCACCGAAACCGATGGTGAAGAAGTTCCAGAGCGAAAGCGTTTTCTTCATGCCGCCGTTGTCCTCGACTGCAACTTCTGCGTTCTTGTCCGCCATTGTTCCCCTCCTTTCCTTTTTGACGCCCCCCGGCGTCACCCCTTGCGCGGTCCGTTTTGCCGCGCGCTTTTATTCCATGGCTTTAAGATACGGCCTTGGCGCAGCAGCGCCACTCGCAGCTCGACCGAAGGCAGAACTGCAAAACGAGCGGCACCGTTTTTGGGACGAACGGCGGGAGACGTCATTCGTCTTGGACGCTTTCATCTTGTCTGCTTTTGAATACCTGTTGCCGTGACGCCTGGCGCGCGGCGCGGCAACGTTCATACCATTTGTCAGGCTTTTGGCGCACATACCCATGTGTCGTGCATCTTTTTATGTAGGATAGACAAGTTACACACGAGGCAAGGTGATTCGAATGGCATACGGATACAATGACGGCGACCAACGGCCACAAAGCGTGCGCCTTGCCGGCCGCACCACGCCAACGCCCAGAAGCACCTCCGCCAACGGCAACCAGCAGCGCCCCCAAGAGCAGCCCGGGGCTTCTTCTCGCAACAAAGCCGTACCGTGCAGCAGCCAGACCGCGTGAGTACGAGCACACGCCAACGTCAGACCGACATATCGCAGCCGCGCCGCTACGATCGCCGTAAGACCGACTACTACGTTAAACGCTCCTTTTCGCGACCTCAACGCGATCGCGGCAATTCCGCCCCTCACCCCGCGTCGCATACCACAAGCCACGTGCTTCCGGCCCGCCGCCTACGCCTTGCGCTTTGCTCCATTGCCGCCTGCCTCGTCTTTGTGTTTTTGGGATCCTGTATCTCCCACGGATCAGCCGGTCTTGAGCCCACTGCCGAGGACAAGCTGCTTAAAGCTCCCGTCGCGCCCGGTTACTCCTTCGCGTTCTCGACCCCACGCTCGCAATGGCAGGCCGGCACCATGCCCCACATCTACCAAATTGACCCCGCATGGTCGGAGCTGCCCTATGCCGGTGGCACTATTCGCGAAAACGCTTGCGGTCCCACTTGCCTCACCATGGTCTATATCTTTAAGACCGGCCATACCGATAAGACGCCGGTCGATATATGCGCACTGGCCGAAGCCGGCAACTACGCCCCCACTGGTGCCACCGAGTGGTCGTTTATGACAAGCGGTGCGTGGCAGCTAGGCTCAACGGAACACAGCTCTATAACGATCGCGAATCGATTACCCAAGCACTTCGCTCGGGTGTGCCCGTCATCGCCGCAGTGCGCCCCGGTACGTTTACCAACGTAGGCCACTACATCGTGCTCTACGGCATCGACGATGCCAACCAGATTGGCGTCTACGACCCCAACTCGGCCAGCCGCAGCGCCCGCCGCTGGGGCGTGGTGGAGGTCCTCAACGAAGTCGAAGCCATGTGGGCCTACTACTAGTCATTGGGGACACTCATTGGGGACAGACTTAAATGAGTAGTCCCAGATTGCCAGGAACCGCCGGTACGGAAAGCGCATCCCACTTTGGAACTCAATGGTGAGATGCGCTTTCCGCTAGCGGTCCGTTTGGGAAACAACATCCCGCTTTTCGGCCAAATTCCGGGATGCATTTTCCCGTTGAGGACCTCAAGGGAAACTAGATCCCGTTTTGGACGTTCATCCTGGGATGCACTTTCCGCAGTTGATCGACAGTGGCCTTTAAGGACTGTCCCAAGCTGCCGGCAGGAAAGGAACGTCCCCAAGTGCCGGGTTTCCGCAGTCATTGGGGACAGACTTAAATGACTAGTCTTTTAAGAACGTCCCCAATGACTACCCACAGAATGAGGGTCTCATCGGGGACTAGGTAAATAGCAAAAGCCCCCGCGGCCGAAACGGGCCACGGGGGCAGCAGGCTTGCAAGGGTTAACTCAAGTCCTCGCCATTTGATGCAATGACCTTTTGATACCAGCAGAAGCTGTCCTTTCGGTAGCGATCGAACGTGCCTTTGCCCGTATCATCGGCATCGACATAAACAAAGCCATAGCGCTTCTTCATCTGCCCCGTCGAGGCCGACACCAAATCGATACAGCCCCACGGCGTGTATCCCATCAGGTCAACACCGTCCTCGACAATTGCATCGCGCAGCGCAAGAATATGCCTTCGCAGGTAATCAATATGATACGCATCGTGGACTTTGCCGTCTTCCAGCGCATCGAGTCCGCCCACACCGTTCTCGGCGATAAAGAGCGGAAGATGGTAACGATCGTGGTAGCCGGCAAGCGTCACGCGCAAACCCAGCGCATCGATCTGCCACTTCCAGGCAGTCTCTTTATCCTTGAGGTACGGATTGCGCAACGTCGGGAACACGTTGCCCTCCGCCTTCTCGGCGATCACCTGATCATCGGCGCACACCAAGCGCGAGCAATAGTACGAGAACGAGATGAAGTCGACCGTATGCTCTGCCAGATACTCCGTATCGCCCGGCTCAAAGGGCACGTGAACACCCTCTTTCTCGAGTGCACGCAGCTTCCAAGCAGGATAGGCGCCCGCAGCCATCACGTCTGTGTAGAAGTAGCGGCCGCGGTCCTCCTCATACGCAAGCCATACGTCCTCGGGCGCACAACGGTACGGATAGGTCGCACCGGCAGCGACCATGCAACCCACCTTGTTTGCGGGATCGATCTTGTGCAGAATCTCGACAGCGCGAGCGCTCGCCATAAACATATGGTGCGAGAACGCCGCGGTCACGGCTGCACGGTCACGCTCATCCTCGAGCGTGACACCCGCGTTGAGATAGGACAGCGCCACGCTGTTGATCTCGTTGAACGTAAGCCAATAACGCACGAGGCCCTGGTACGCGCGTCCGACGGTCTCGACGTAGTGCGCATACCGCTCGATCATCTCTCGGCTTTGCCAGCCACCATAGCGCTCGACCAGAGCCAACGGATAGTCGTAGTGCGACAGCGTCACAAGCGGCTCGATTCCATGCTCGCGCAGCGCCTCGAATACCTGACGGTAAAACTCCAAGCCCTCGCCGTTGGGCTCGGTCTCCATCCCTGTGGGAAAAATACGGCTCCAGCAAATTGAAAGACGCAGGCACTTAAAGCCCATCTCGGCAAAGAGCTCGACATCCTCGTGCCAATGATGGAAGAAGTCGTTGCCCCAGCGGCATGGATACAGCCTGTCCGGATCGTCCACGGGCTTTTGCCTGCCAAACATTACATCCCAGCGGTCGGAACCCTGTGGGATCAGGTCGGAGTGCGACATGCCGCGGCCGCCCTCGTTCCAGCCCCCTTCGGCCTGGTTGGCGGCGAGGGCACCACCCCACAAAAAGCCCTCGGGCATACCGGCGGCAGACGTTCTGTCAAAGTAACTCATGCTACTCAGCATCCTCGGCAGAAGCTGCCGCGGCGTTCTCCTGCTCCTGAGCCAGGAGCTGGTTATCGTACACCTTAAAGAACGGGTACCAGACCACAGCCATGACCACGATCAAAACGATCGTAAACACCCAGATGCGCGGATCGAGGCACTGGACAAAGCCCTGAACGAAGATGGGGAACGTGCCGCTCACCAAGATGTAGAAGTTAGAGACAAGACCCAGTGAGACCGCACCCCAATACAGCAGGGCCGAGATCATGCCGCCTAGCACAAACGGAATCATGAGGATCGGGTTGAAGATGATGGGCGCGCCGAAGATCGCGGGCTCGGAGATACGGAAGAAGCTCGGCACGATCGATGCCCTGCCAAATGCCTTGAGCTGCTGCGACTTTGCCCTAAACGCGCAGAGCGCCACAAAAGAGAACGTATTACCCGTGCCGCCGATGAGGTTGATGGCCAACGACATGAGCACCGGGTGGAACTCAAGCGGCTGCCCGGCAGCATAGAGCGAGGCGTTGGCGGCAAAGGCGGCAAGCGAGACCGGGGCGGTGATGGGCATTACGATCATGTTGCCGTGGACGCCAAAGCACCAAAACAGCAGCGTCATGAAGCAGATAAGCAGTGCGCCGGGCACAGAGTCAACTGCGACGGAAAGCGGGGCAGCGAGCAGCTTCTCGATAACCGAGGGGATGGACAGCGCGGGATCGATCATCTGGATCAGCAGGTTGCCGCCAAAGAAGATGAGGATGTTGGCGAGCATAGGTACGATGGCGCCAAAGGTTTCGGACAAAAACGGCGGCACGCCATCGGGCATCTTGATGGTGATGCCCTTGGTCTGGCAGAAGCGCGTGACCTCGACGGAGACCAGGGCAACGATGATGGCGGTAAACAGGCCCTGCGCACCCAGATAGGTGCAGGGGACCGCCTGGAGCACGGACTCATCAGCAAGCTGGTAGTAGGACGACGGCGCCGCGGCGATCAGGAACATCACCAGCGAGGTCATACCGGCGTTAAGCTTGGGCATCTTGTAGGTGCCCGCCAGGTTATAGGCGATTGCGAACGTCACGATCACCGACAGTATGCCCATCGTCATGTTGAACGGGATGAGCAGCGTGAGCTTATTGGCCGTGGCAAAATCGAGCCAAGGGCCAAAGACGGACCAGAACCCGCCCTGCGCCACCAGGTCGGCCGTGACCGGCGGGTTGGCGATGATCATAAAGACGGCAGAGACCAAGATGAAGCTGATCGCGCTCATAAAGCCCTTTTGCATGGAGGCAAAGTGGCGCTCGGTGCCGCAGAAATTGGCAATAGGGGTCAGTTTTTCCTGAAGCAGGGTCATGAACTTTTCCATGGTCGCCTCCTAGCCCAACAGCGACTGGGCGAGTGCCAGCACGTTGGCGGCGTTGCCCATGCCGTAGTCCTGTGCGGGGATGACCGCGGTCGGCTTACCGCTCCCCTGCTTGACGGTGTTGAGCTGGTAGGACACCTGCGGCCCCAAGAGCAGCACGTCATAATCGGCGCAGGTCTCCTGATACTCGCCGATACCCACCGCATCGATATCGAGCTCGATGCCGTTTTGCTCCGCATATTTCTCGAGTTTCTTCATCAGAATGCTTGTAGACAGACCAGCTGCGCAAACAAGAAGGATCTTCATAAGGGATTCCCTTCGCATTGATTGGTTGGATAGTCACCGCACGCCGCTAGGCGTTCTTGGTTGCAGTGCACTCATACAGGCAGATCAGCTCCTGCACGAGCTCCTGAGCAAGCATGGAGCACATGAGGTGGTCCTGAGCATGGACCAGCAACACATCCACCGACAGATGCTCGCCCGCTGCCTCAGTCGAAAGCAGCTGCGTTTGGATGTGGTGAGCCTTGATTCCCGCATCCTTTGACTGCTTCATGAGTTTGGCGGCGGCGTCAAAATCCCCCGCTTTTGCCTTTTCAAGGGCTTCGAAGGCAAGGCTGCGTGCCTCTCCCGCTGCAGCGACCAGCTGAAACGAAACCATCTCGGTTCCCTGATCGTCCATAACGGTCTCCTCTCCCGTGATGTTTGGTTTGTACTTGAATATTCGAAACGCCTATCTCCCGCCCGCAATCCTCGAGGTTTATTGCAGGTAGACAGACAGGGTTATCGACAAAAGAAGTCTTAAGCCGTATGCGCTTGCACAAGCGCCATCAGCTCATGCCAGGACCGGCGCTCGCGTAGGCGCTCGACCCCCTGGCGGTCCATAAAGATCTCGGCGAGCAGTGAGCTCAAGATCCGCGCCTCATCGCCGCCCGACCGGGCAAACGACACCATAAAGACGATATCGACCTCATGGCCGTATTCGTCCCAAAGAATGGGATGTTCGAGCAGGCCCACGGTAACAAAGGCCTCGGCGCTCAAGGGATGCATCCATGGGGCATGGCTACCCCATTGCCAAACGAGGTGGCACTCGCGCTCTCGCGCTCGGCGACCTCTTGGGCAAACTGGGCATCGACACGGCCGCTCTCGACGGCGCGCTCGGAGAGATATCGGAGAACGGCCTGCTTCGACGGCGCCTCAACGCGGTTGAAGAACAGGGCACGGCTAAAGAAAGAGCTTACGGAGTCCGATTGCGCAGTGTCGTCGCTCAGCACCTTGCGGATAGCGTTGACATCGCTCGTCTCCAAGAAGAAATCGGCCTCGCGGACGGGCACGGGCAACTTGACGTTGAGCGGCACCGTTGTGAACATGTAGTCGATGTGCGAAAAATCGAACGTTCCCACGCGGGCGACATCGCATGTCTCAATCGAATCGATATACATGCCAAACTGCTTGCGGTACTGGTGCTCGAGCATACGGGCGCTTCCCGCTCCCGAGGCGCACACGATCAGGATGCGCTTGCGACGCGGCTGGTCGGCTTGCTGCTCGAGGGCCAGGGCAAATGCCATGGCGATGTAGCCGAGCTCTTCATCAGAGGCTGGCTGCCAAAATGACGCTCGAGTACCTGCGAGGTGCCAGCTGCCATCGAATAGGCCAACGGAAACCTCGTCTTGATATCGGGCAGCATGGGGTTATCCATATGCATGTGATATTCAAGGCGATAGCCCAGAGGGCCGATATGCCGAGCAAGGTTCATGCGAAGTTCAAGATCGCCGCTAAAGTCAAACCTAAACTCATCGTTGACCGCACGTACCATCTCGGAAGCAATCTCCCACATCTCGTCCGAGATAACGGCAGAGCCCTTCTCGGGCACGCCCGTGCCCCTGCCGAGCAAATGGATTGCGATAAAGGCAACCTCTTCTCGGGGCATGCTCACGCCCAGGGCATCCTTGATGTTTGCGGCAATCTGGAAAGCCGCGGCGTATTCGCGCGTTCCCTCCAGTTTTTGAACGTCCGATTCTGCAGCTGGGACATAGCAGCCCTGCTCGATGCGGCCAAGAGCAATGTAAAGATGCATGATGAGATTGCGGGATGCCAGCGAGCTCACCGTGACGGGCGAGGCCGTCAGGGCATCGTCCACACATGCGGCGATGGCCCGCAGGCGCTCGGCGAGCTTTGCATCGTCGGTGTCGGGCAACACGGGCCTCACCAGCGAGGCCAGGCACAGGCGCCGTTGTGACTCCCCGCCCGCAACGCGGATTCCGTAGCGTGGGCGCTTTTCGAGCGTTAAGTCAAATTGGGCGAGTTTCTGCTCTACCAGACGCATGTCATTGGACAGAGTTCGCGCCGAAACGTAGAGTAAATCCGCATACTCCTCAATCGTCACCCACTGGGACCGCATGAGGAGGTCGTTAAGAAGGAAGGACACACGGCCGTCGCGCGTATCAGGAATGCCCGGATGGGCCAGAGCCGCACCGTCTAGCAAGCGAGCAAGCTCATCTGCACGTGCAACATCGATACGATACTGCCCCTTGCTGCCAACGATGCGTGCAACCCCTGCAAGGTTGTCGTTTGCGCGATGGATATAGTTTCTCACGGCGCGCTCGCTTACCTCGAGACGCTTGGCAAGTACCGCGACAGCGACAGGCTGAGCGTCCTCGATCATATTTACAAGCTGCTTGACGCGAGCATCCATGTCCTCCTCCTTTCCCTGCGTCTAGTCTAACGCGGTAAAGAATGACACTCCACGTCGCGCTCGTTCCGCCAACTCGGAACAGGTTGCGGGGAGTCCAGCTGAGCTATGGAGAGCCTGGGGAGAGGGCCCGAAGGCAATGCGTCGGTGTGGGATGCGCCTTCCCAGCCATTGGGCAGTCATTGGGGACAGACTTAAATGAGTAGTCGTTGTGAACGTTCTTGTTTGACTAGTCGTTTAAGAACGTCCCCAATGACTATTAAGGACTGTCCCAAGCTGCCGGCAGGAAAGGACCGTCCCCAAGTGCCGGGTTTGTCCCCAATGACTAGGTGAATAGCAAAAGCCCCGCAGTCGGAGCGGACTGCGGGGCTCGTGAAGAGAGGCTAGTTTGTGGGCGCTTTGCCTGGCGCCCACGAGAGAGGCAACAGAGTAGGGACTACTCGTGGATGCGGGTACCGGAGAGGCCGGCCATGGTCTCGGCGGCCTTGTCCAGGGCACCGATGATGCAGGTGCGGCCCTTGCGGGAACGGGCGAACTTGATGGCGGCGCGGACCTTGGGCTCCATGGAACCCTTGCCGAACTGGCCCTCGTCGGCCAGGCGCTCGGCCTCGTCGGCGGTGAGGTCCTCGAGCTCCTCCTGGTTGGGCTTGCCGAAGTTGATGGCGACATGCTCGACGGCGGTCAGCAGGAACAGGACGTCGGCGTCGCAGTCCTCGGCCAGCAGCTCGCCGCCCAGGTCCTTGTCGATGACGGCGGGAACGCCCTTGTAGCAGCCCTTGTTCTCGTAGTCGCGGACGACGGGGATGCCGCCGCCACCGCAGGCGATGACGATGAACTCGTTGTCGAGCAGGTTGAGGATGGAGTCAGCCTCGACGATCTTCTTGGGATCGGGGGAGGCGACGACGCGACGCCAGCCGCGGCCGGAATCCTCGACGAAGACCTTGGAGGGGTCCTCGGCCATGAACTCCTTGGCCTGCTCCTCGGTGTAGAAGGGGCCGATCGGCTTGGTCGGGTTCTTGAACGCGGGATCGTCCGGGTCGCACTCGATCTGGGTGACGACGGTGGCGGCGTGCCAACGCTTATAGCGCTTGTGCATCTCGCGGCCGATGCCCTGCTGCAGGTGGTAGCCGATGTAGCCCTGGGACATGGCGCCGCACTCGGGCAGCGGCATCTCGGGGGTGCCGATGGCGTCGTGGGCGGCGGCGAAGGCGTTCTGGATCATGCCGACCTGCGGGCCGTTGCCGTGGGTGATGATGATCTCGTTGCCCTGCTCGATGAGGCCGAGGAGAGCGTGGGCGGTGTTGCTCACGGCCTCGATCTGCTCGACGGGGTTGTTGCCGAGGGCGTTGCCGCCGAGGGCGACGACGATGCGGTCGGGCTTACCGTACGGTTTACTCATAGTATTCGTTCACTTCCCAGCTACTAGCGAAGCGTCGCGTACATCATGGCCTTAATGGTATGCATGCGGTTCTCGGCCTCCTGGAACACACGAGACTGCGCGCTCTCAAAGACCTCGTCGGAAACCTCCATCTCGGTCACGCCGAACTTCTCGGCAATCTCGCGCCGATGGTGGTCTGCGTATCGTGGAAGCTCGGCAGGCAGTGCATAAAGATGGCGCCGGGGTTTGCCTTGGCCATGACCTCGGGCGTACTTGATAGGGAGAGAGAAGATCGATTCGGCTCTTCCACAGCTCCTCAGCCTGGCCCATACCGACCCAAACGTCCGTATAGATCACGTCTGCATCCTTGACGCCCTCGTCGATATCCTCAGTGAGCTGGATCGTGCAGCCATTCTGAGCGGCGATCTCCTGGCAGCGCTCAAGAAGCTCGGGATCGAAGTGCGTGGCGCCCTCGACATCGCCCTTGGGTCCGCAGGAGCAGAAGTTAATGCCGAGCTTGGCGCAGATAACCATCAGGGAGTCGCTGACGTTGCCTGCTCCTTGCCCATATAGGTGAGCTTCATGCCGCGCGTGTCGCCAAACTCCTCACGCATGGTAAGAATGTCGCAAGGGCCTGGGTGGGATGGTACTCGTTGGTCAGACCGTTCCAGACGGGAACGCCAGCCTTGGCGGCAAGCTCCTCGACGATCGACTGGTCGGAGCCGCGATACTCAATACCGTCATACATGCGACCGAGCACGCGGGCGGTATCCTCGATGGACTCTTTCTTGCCCATCTGCGACGAGCCGGGGTCGAGGTAGGTCACACCCATACCCAGGTCCATACCGCCGACCTCGAAGGCACAGCGCGTGCGCGTTGAGGTCTTCTCAAACAGCAGGACAATGTTCTTGCCCTCGAGAAAGCGGTGCGGATAACCGGCGCGCTTCATATCCTTGAAGTTCTTTGAGAGGTCGAGCATGTACTCGATTTCCTCGGACGTAAAGTCAAGCAGGGTAAGAACGCTTCGACCAGAAAGATTAAGAGCCATGATTTGAGTCCTTTCGGTTGTTGGAACACACAAGGAGGGATGGGCGGCGCAGACGCACACGCGCCGCCCAGATACGCTAACGCTGACTAGATTTCCTCACGCCAGAACGGCATGGTCATGCAGCGCGGGCCGCCGCGACCGCGAGAAAGCTCCTCGGAGGGGGCGACGAGCAGCTCGACGCCGGCCTTGTAAAGAGCATCGTTGGTGACAACGTTGCGCTCATACACGCAGACCTTGCCCGGTGCGACCGCAAGAGTGTTGGAACCATCGTTCCACTGCTCACGGGAAGCCTCGATCGGATCGCCACCACCGCACTCAATCATGGTGATGTGGTCCATACCGTCGCAAGCTCGAGAATATGCTGCAGGGTGCCCTCGAGCTCCTCGATATGCACCTCCCCCTCCGAATCGCCCTTGGTCAGGCGGTAGGCACGAAGCGTCTGGTAGATGCCAGGATAGACCGTGAACTTATCGCGATCGACCTGCGTGCAGACGGTGTCGAGGTGCATGTAGCGTAGCCGTGCGGGATCTTGATGGCATAGATGTTCTCGATCTCGGCCTCATCGGAACCCCAGAACATATTCTTGGCGAGCTCATCGATGGCCGCAGTCTGGGTGCGCTCGGAAATACCGATGGCGAGCGTCTTGGCGTTGATGTTGAGGATATCGCCGCCCTCGATATGCCACTCGCTGTTGTGGTCATACCAAATGGGGCTACCGGCGTAATCGGGATGGTTGCGGAGCACCGTTTCGTAGAAGATTACCTCGCGATTGCGCTGATTCCAGTACATGCGGTTCATGGTAGCGCCCTTGCCCACGACAGCCAGAGGGTCACGGGAGAAATACGAGGCCGGCATGGGGAACAGCACCATATCGTCAGCCTTCAACTCCTCGCCGTCCATACTGGCAAGAGAACCGCCAACCTTGGGGATCTCGAGGTCGCGAACGTAGAGGCCGCCCATGGCAGCAAGGACAAACTCCTTGTTGTCCTTAATCGAATCAAGCTTCTCGACAACGGCCTGGCGAAGGGCCGCGTTGGAGATGCCGGACTCACCCATGAACTTTCCCATGAACTCCGCACGCGCGCCCTCGACCTTATCAAACGTCTCGGCAACCAGGTCTTCCATATAGACGACCTCGGCGCCAGCGCCGCGAAGAAGGTCGGTAAACTGATCGTGCTCTTTCTGGGCATAGTCCAGATAGAACGCGTCGTGAATCCAAACGCGGTCGAAATCCTCCGCCTTCATGTTTACAAGATCCATACCGGGGCGATGGACGCACACCTTCTTAAGGGCGCCAATCTCGCTATGAACGTTCAGTCCTTTGTTCATCTCTATCCTTCTTTCTTACAACTGTATGTAAGGTTTTGCTTTTACGGCAAGGGGATAAGGCCCGAAACCGCAGTGAATGCCATGCAGATAACGCTCACGACCAGGAAGAATTTCCAAGCAACCTTCCACCACTGGCCAAGCGGAATCTTGCAGACGCCAAGACCGGCAACGAGCATCGCGCTTGTTGGCGAAATGAGAGACATGGCCGCGCTGCCCATGGAAAGACCCGTAACTGCAGCCTCGGGGTTTAAGCCCATCAGCTCAACAAGCGGGCCAAAAATTGGAATCGTAAGAGCAGCGATACCCGAAGAGCTCGGAACGAGGATCGACAGAAGGTTATCCACGACATAGAGGATGCTCGTAAAGATAACGGCTGGAACTCCAGTGAGAGCGTGGCGAGCGTATTGAGAATCGTATCGATGATGAGGCCGTCATTGGCGATTACGAGGATTCCGCGGGCAAGTCCAACAACGATGGCAGAGAACGCGAAATCTGCAATTCCCTTAACGAACTCGCCAGCGATCTCCTTCTCATTCATCCCGGAAACAACACCAGAAAGAAGGGCCATGGCCAAGAAAATCGCAGAGATTTCGTTCATGTACCAGCCCTGGGCTACCAGGCCCCAAATGATAGCGCCAAGTCCAAGCACGAAAATAACCATGACGGCTTTTTGCTTAGCGGTGAACTCGCTATCGAGGAGGTTCTCATCCGCGCCAAACTCTTTGCGTTTCTCGATATCATCGTGGAAAGCGGGGGACGCTTCGGGGTTTTTCTTAACCTTGAGGGCATACATTACAACCCATGCGACGGCAACCGCCGTGAGCACGGCAAGGGCAATAGTACGCAACCAAAGCTGGGGGTTGCCCTGGATACCGAGGATGCCCTGGGAAATCAGGACGTTGAACGGATTGACGGTAGATGCGATGTATCCGATACGGGCACCCACAAACACCGTCATGAACGCTGTAATTGAGTCGAAGCCCATGGCCATCATGATCGGCATAAGAATCGCAAAGAACGGAAGCGTCTCCTCTGCCATACCAAAGGTGCTGCCGCCCAAGGCAAAAAGCACCATTAGGATCGGAATGATGAGGACGTCCTTGCTCTTGAACTTCTTCACCACTCGGGCGACGCCGCTCGTGATGGCTCCGGTCGCCGTGATGACCTGGAAGGAACCTCCCACGATCATAATGAATGCAACGACCTCGACCGCTTGCTGGATGCCGATCGCAGGGGCCTCAAGTACTTCGAAGATGCCTTGGCGAAGATCGACCTCGTTGCCGTCCTCGTCCGTATAGACCTTATCGACAGGCTCATAGGTGCCCGAGACCGTTACCTCGCGACCGTTAACCTCCTGGCGCTCAAACGAACCCGAAGGCACGACCCAGGTCAGAACGGCAAATACGGCCATCAAGACGAGAATGATGGTGTACACGTGCGGGACTCGAGGAGTGCGCTTCTTTTCTGTCTCTGCCATCTCTCCTCCTTAATTCAGGGGTTTTTCGTTGCCGGCAAAGCCATTGTGTCATCGCGCAAAACACCCTTCCGTCTCTTCGCCCGCCAACGAAGCGCATCAACCCGTAAACGGATTTCAGATTGATGTAATTTGTCAATTTGCTATCTAAATTGATGTTTAACATCAATTACTAAGCCGGTTCGTGCCATTCACCTGTGACAGATATGATGTAAATTTAATCAAACTCGTAATGTGCCACTATGGAAGCAATAAATACTCACCGCCAAAGCGAGGTCACATGTCCGCATTGCATGTTCAAAATGAAATAGGAAAGCTAAAAAAGGTGCTTCTGCACTGTCCCGGCCCCGAAACGCGCAACTACCCCGACGGGCAGTTCAATCGGGTCTTTACGTTGCGTCCGTCTAGCAGCTCATTCGATCTTGATAAAGCCCTTAGGGAGCATCATGCTTACTCGGCGATGCTCGAGCACGAAGGGGTAGAGATTCTCTATCTTGAAAACCTTCTTACCGAAGCCCTTGATGCGACAGAGCAAGCGCGTCGCTCTTTTATCGATAGCTACATTTCAGAATGCGGCGCGCGGGGCATTGAGCTCGAGTCTGCCATTCGCGAGTATCTCGAGCGCATCGAAGGCTCCCGCGACCTGGTCCAGGCAGCCGTCAACGGCGTTCGCTACTCCCAGTCTTCGACACGAACAAGGAGGTGTTCAGCCTCTCAAAGCTGACGGGAGACGCATACTCACCCGACGACCTTCTCATAGCCCCCCTTAACACCATGTGGTTCACGCGCGATCCAGCAAGCGTCATCGGCGAAGGTGTCACGCTCAACCATATGTACTGGCCAGAGCGCAACCGTGAGGTTATCGCCTATAAAACGATTTTTAACTATCATCCGGATTTCCGCGAGACTCCTCAGTTCTTCAAGCATGAATCGACTTACCACATTGAAGGCGGCGACCTGCACAACCTCAACAGCGAAAACATAGCCGTTGGAATCTCGCAACGAACCGAGCCGGCGGCGATAGACACTTTAGCAAATAACTTGCTGTGGGATGAGAACTCGACTATTGAGTCCGTATGGGCCATTCAGGTCCCCTACGATGACCTCTGCATTCATCTCGACACATACTTTGCTCGTGTTAACTATGAGACATTCCTCATTGACCGGGAGCTCCTGGACCAAGCGCGAGTCTACTGCATTACACGAGGCAGATCGGAAAGGACAACCCGGGCGCGTCATGTCGAAGGCGGACTAAAAGAAGCGCTGGGATTAGCCCTGGGTTTAAGTTCACCGCAATTTATCCCTTGCGGCGGCTCAAATCCCGGAGCGGCAGAGGTCGAAAGAACCAACAATGCCATAAGCACCCTTTGCCTGGAGCCCGGCAAGGTCTGCGTATACGAAGAGAACACCGAGACTAACAAGGCACTGGAGCAGGCCGGTATTGAACTTGTTCCCATCTCTATCTTTGAGCTGACAAACGGCTTTGGCGGCCCCAACTGCCTCTGCCTTCCCCTCGTCCGCGCTTCATAACATGGGAACGGGTCAAAACATAAAGGCGCTTCGCAAGCGCGACCAGCTCACGCAGGAGGAGTTCGCGGCGCTTGTCGGCGTCTCCAAAGAAACGGTATGCCGTTGGGAAAAGGACCGCTATGCCATCCGCCGGTCGACACTGCTCAAGATCGTTTCGAAATTCAATCTGCAGTTTGACGACCTCGCATCGGAAACCGCAGGGCTTGCCGCAAAGCTCGACCACGAGGGGCGGAAGGGGGAATCCAAGGAAACTACTACTGACTCCCTTTGTGATGTATTTAAAATTCAGATGAATGGAGGCAGAACGGGACTCAAGCAGACCGGAACAACGGCGCTCCCCTCATCCGTATTCAAAAACCATCGCGGGTGCTTCTTTGTTCAAATGGACACATCTGCCATGTCCAAATGCTATCCGATAGGATCCCTTCTCCTCGTGGATCCAAACCTGAAACCCTGGAACGGATGCTCCGTCCTCGCCTTGGCCGATAATTCCAGAATGGTCATACGGCGATATAGCACCGGCACGAACACCGTGATGCTGTCATCCTACTCATATCGCACGTCGGAACCGGATATTGTGCTGGACAAACGCCGAATCAGGATTCTCGGAGTCATCGTCTGGTTTCAGGCATCCCATGACCTGAGCATCTAACCAAATTTGCTCTTGTTTACCCCCTGCACACATCTCAAACAGCAAAAGCCCCGCAGTCGGAGCGGGCTGCGGGGCTCATGAAGAGAGGCTAGTTTGTGGGCGCTTTGCCTGGCGCCCACGAGAGAGGCAACGGAGTAGGGACTACTCGTGGATGCGGGTGCCGGAGAGGCCGGCCATGGTCTCGGCGGCCTTGTCCAGGGCGCCGATGATGCAGGTGCGGCCCTTGCGGGAACGGGCGAACTTGATGGCGGCGCGGACCTTGGGCTCCATGGAACCCTTGCCGAACTGACCCTCGTCGGCCAGGCGCTCGGCCTCGTCGGCGGTGAGGTCCTCGAGCTCCTCCTGGTTGGGCTTGCCAAAGTTGATGGCGACATGCTCGACGGCGGTCAGCAGGAACAGGACGTCGGCGTCGCAGTCCTCGGCCAGCAGCTCGCCGCCCAGGTCCTTGTCGATGACGGCGGGAACGCCCTTGTAGCAGCCCTTGTTCTCGTAGTCGCGGACGACGGGGATGCCGCCGCCACCGCAGGCGATGACGATGAACTCGTTGTCGAGCAGGTTGAGGATGGAGTCAGCCTCGACGATCTTCTTGGGATCGGGGGAGGCGACGACGCGACGCCAGCCGCGGCCGGAATCCTCGACGAAGACCTTGGAGGGGTCCTCGGCCATGAACTCCTTGGCCTGCTCCTCGGTGTAGAAGGGGCCGATCGGCTTGGTCGGGTTCTTGAACGCGGGATCGTCCGGGTCGCACTCGATCTGGGTGACGACGGTGGCGGCGTGCCAACGCTTATAGCGCTTGTGCATCTCGCGGCCGATGCCCTGCTGCAGGTGGTAGCCGATGTAGCCCTGGGACATGGCGCCGCACTCGGGCAGCGGCATCTCGGGGGTGCCGATGGCGTCGTGGGCGGCGGCGAAGGCGTTCTGGATCATGCCGACCTGCGGGCCGTTGCCGTGGGTGATGATGATCTCGTTGCCCTGCTCGATGAGGCCGAGGAGGGCGTGGGCGGTGTTGCTCACGGCCTCGATCTGCTCGACGGGGTTGTTGCCGAGGGCGTTGCCGCCGAGGGCGACGACAATACGATCGGGCTTGCCAAGAGGCTTAGACATTGCTGGAATCCTTTCTGTAAAAGGCCTACAACCCATTAATAACCCGCGTCCGTGCGATACGCGAGTTTATTAAGGTTTATATTCTCTTTATCGCTCATTTTATTCATTTTGAAAACAGTTGAACGGTGAACGGTCGTTTTTACCCGCTCAGCGTAAGGAATCCCAGCTCACGCATGTTTACGTCATCTACGTGCGACTTTATTTAATTAGAGCAGAGATTAGGCTGGATTATGCAAACTATATCTTTGCTAAACACATAACGGACACTGCAATTATTTACTCGCACTATACGAGATTCTATGCACTTGCAAGACAAGTATGCACCCCTGCAATAACACGGGGCTTTTCATCCAACAAAAGGGATAGCCAATCGCGCTTCACTTTGCGGCAAGCGACTGTGAGTTTGCAGTATAGAACTTTACCGTCGGGTATTGCATGAACGCCGTCGACGCCCTCTCGCTCCTGCGCGCCCAAGCAGCCGAGAACGCTAACGGCGCCACTGTCAACCTGGCCACCCTCAACAACGGCGCCGCCAGCCTTTTCGCAAAGTACCGTGCTGGTTCGCTGGCTTTGAGGCCTAAGTGAGCTTTGCTATTTGCCAATTTTTGTATGATTTGGGTCAAATCTATTTGTCAATTTTTGTATGATTAGGGGCAAATCTATTTGCCAATTTTTGTCAATGAGGTGTTTTAATGCTACGCCGCAAGGTCACTGATAGGCTTTTGAGCTGGAAGAATAACTCCCATAAGGCCCTGCTTGTTACCGGTGCGCGTCAGATTGGCAAGAGCTATGCGATTCGCGCGTTTGGAAAGAGCAACTACGCTTCGTATTATGAGGTCAATCTGCTACTTGATGCCGAGGCAAGAGACGTACTTGTTGGCGCTAAGAACTCCATTGACTTCATCAACCGTGTGGCCCTTCTTGCGGATGCACCGCTTGTTGAAGGAGACACGCTTATCTTCGTCGATGAGATTCAGGAGTATCCGCAGATCGTTACACTTATGAAGGCGCTGGTCGAGGACGGACGCTTTAGCTATGTCTTCTCGGGGTCTATGCTTGGGACTGAGTTTAAGGGGATCTCTTCTTTCCCGGTGGGGTATGTCGAGCACATTGTTATGCGGCCAATGGATTTTGAAGAGTTTTGTTGGGCAAACAGCATCAGCGAGAATGTGCTTGCAGACATCCGCAGCTGCCTTGTCGAGAGGCGTCCCGTCGAAAATTTTATTCATGAGGCGATGCTCAAAAACTTTAGAGCTTATATCGTTTGCGGCGGCATGCCGGAGGTCGTTCAGAACTATATCGATTCGGGCTATTCGCTCGTGAGAACGCGTGAGCTTCAAATTCAGCTAGTCGATCAGTACAAAAGCGATATCTCTAAATATGCATCGACTCGAGCGTTTAACGTTCGCTCCATTTTCGAGCAAATTCCCGTTCAGCTTGAGGCGGAGTCCCATCGCTTTATCGTCTCGTCTCTAGGCGAGGGAGCTCGTCTTCAAAAATACGAGCAGGATTTCCTATGGCTGGTGAACGCAGGCGTTGGATTGATGGTCCCCCAGGTGACGGAGGCACGAAGTCCTCTCAAGAGGACGGAGAAAACGACAGCCTTTAAACTATACGAGTCCGATACAGGTATGCTCGCATCGCGGTATCCCGGCAGCACGGCACGCGCCGTCTACCTTGACATGAAAACCCCCAACCTCGGCGGCCTCTATGAGAACGTGGTCGCACAGGAACTCGTTGCCCTCGGAGCAGATACGTGGTACTACCAAACGCGTGAGGTCGGTGAAGTCGACTTTGTAATCGAAGGTGCCCTAGGGCATGTTGTCCCAATCGAAGTCAAATCGGGCAAGAAAGTTCGAGCACATGCAGCCCTCGACCGTTTGATGAGTGTGGGCGAGTACAAAATTCCCGAGGCCGTTGTGCTGAGCCACGAAAACCTTTGCAAAGAGGGCAAGATCCTTTACGTTCCAATCTATATGACATTCTGTCTCGATGAGTTTATGGAAAAGGACGACCCCAACAACGATTTCTCGTTTGCACCCATATCTCTCTAGGTCATCTGAGTCCGCAAGCCAGCCCCCACGCCCAAAGTACTGCGCCTTTCGCGCCAAAGGCGCGAAACAGCAAGGGGATAGAAGGCAGCGACAACCAACTCCCCCACTATGCCAAAGTGCTGCGATGTTTCGCGCAAAGCGCGAAACAGCACTGGGGCAGCAGAAGGCCACAATCAGCTAGCCCTCCATGCCCAAAGTGGCGCGTGTTTCGCGGCCACGCCGCGAAACAGCGACCGGGACAAGGCACCCCACCAACCACGTCCTTCATCAGCCACACAATCTGAGGACGTAGTCGTAGCAGGATCTGAGGGCTGACCTTCGCGGACACTCCGCAGGACGAAAGAACCCCGCCGCACGTAGTGCGCAGCGGGGGTTCTTTCATGTCCGAGGACGTCCGCGAAGGTCAGCCCTCAGATCCTGCGGTGGGAGACCTAAGCCTCGTTGTACACCGTCTTGAGCTTCAGCAGGTGAGCGTAGCGATCCATAGCGGCCTGCTCGTTCTCCTTGAAGAGCTCCTCGGCGCGCTCGGGGAAGGAACGCGTCAGCGAAGCGTAACGGGCCTCGTTCATCAGGAACTCCTGATAACCGCCCGCGGGCTCCTTGGAATCGAGCGAGAACTTCTTGCCGGCAGCAGCCTCGGGGTTGAAGCGGAAGAGGTTCCAGTAACCGCACTCGACAGCCTTCTTCATCTCGGCCTGGCAGTTCTGCATGCCGCCCTTCTTGATGGAGTGCATCTCGCAGGGGCTGTAGCCGATGATGAGGGACGGGCCGTCGTAGGCCTCGGCCTCGTGGATGGCCTTGAGGGTCTGAGCCGGGTTGGCGCCCATGGCGACCTGCGCCACGTAGACGTAGCCGTAGCTCATGGCAATCTCGGCCAGGGACTTCTTCTTGGTCACCTTACCGGCAGCGGCGAACTGAGCGACCTGGCCCAGGTTCGAGGCCTTGGAGGCCTGACCGCCGGTGTTGGAGTAAACCTCGGTGTCGAAGACAAAGACGTTGACATTGTGGCCGGAAGCCAGGACGTGATCCAGGCCACCGAAGCCGATGTCGTAGGCCCAACCGTCGCCGCCGAAGATCCAGAAGGACTTCTTGGTGAGGTAAGCCTTGTCGGCGAGGATTGCCTTGGAAGCCTCGCAGCCGCACTTCTCGAGCTCGGCAACGTAGGCAGCGGCAGCGGTCTTGGAGGCCTCGGCGTCGTTGACAGAGTCAATCCAAGCCTGGCCGGCAGCCTTGAGCTCGTCGGACGGACCATCGGCGGCGATGATCTCCTGGGTGGCGGCAATCAGCTTGTGCTGAACAGCTCATAGCCCACGGCCATGCCCAGACCGTGCTCGGCATTGTCCTCGAACAGGGAGTTGTTCCACGCCGGGCCGTGACCGTCCTTGTCCTTGCAGTAAGGAGCGGTGGCAGCGGGGTTGCCCCAAATGGAGGAGCAGCCGGTGGCGTTGGAGATGAACATGCGGTCGCCGGCGACCTGGGTCACCAGACGTGCATAGCGGTCTCGGCGCAGCCGGCGCAGGAGCCAGAGAACTCCAGGTAGGGCTGCTTAAACTGGCTGCCCTTGACGTTGGCCGCGATGAGTTCCTTCTTCTCGGAGACGTTCTCGACCATGTAGTCCCAAACGGGCTGCTGGTCCATCTCCTGCTCGGTGGGAACCATCTCGAGGGCGCCTTGGGGCAGACCTTGACGCAGTTGGTGCAGCCCATGCAGTCGAGCGGGGACACGGCCATGGTGAACTTCATGCCCTTGGCCTTGGGGCCCATAGCGTCGAGCGTGCGGGTAGCCTCGGGCGCGGCGGCAGCCTCGTCCTCGGTCATCGCGAACGGACGGATGGTGGCATGCGGGCACACATAGGCGCACTGGTTGCACTGGATGCACTTGGTCTCGTCCCAGTGAGGAACGACCACGGCGACGCCGCGCTTCTCGTATGCGGAGGCGCCCAGCTCAAACTGGCCGTCGGCGCAATCGACAAAGGCGGAAACGGGCAGCTGTCGCCATCCATGCGATCGATGGGCTCGAGCAGGTTCTTGACCTGCTGGGCGATGGCGGACTTGGTCTCCTCGGAGAGCTCGACGGGAGCGGCATCCTCGGCAGTTGCCCAGTCGGCCGGAACCTCGAACTTACGGAAGGCGGTAGCGCCGGCATCGATGGCCTTGTGGTTGGCGTCGACGATGGCCTGGCCCTTCTTCATGTAGGACTTGGTGGCCGCGTCCTTCATGTACTGCAGGGCGTCCTCGGCGGGCAGGACCTTGGCCAGCGCGAAGAAGGCGGACTGGAGCACCGTGTTGGTGCGCTTGCCCATGCCGACCTTGGCGGCCAGGTCGATAGCGTCGATCAGGTAGACGTTGACGTTGTTGTTCGCGATGTAGCGCTTGGCCACAGCGGGCATGTGCTCGGCGAACTCCTCGTCGCTCCACTGGCAGTTGACCAGGAAGGTACCGCCCGGCTTGACGTCGCGGACCATCTTGAAGCCCTTGACGATATAGCTGGGGTTGTGGCAAGCGACAAAGTCGGCCTTGGTCACGTAGTACGGCGAGCGGATCGGGGAATCACCAAAGCGCAGGTGCGAGACGGTGACGCCGCCGGTCTTCTTGGAGTCGTACTGGAAGTAGGCCTGGACGTACTTGTCGGTGTGGTCGCCGATGATCTTGATCGAGTTCTTGTTGGCGCCGACGGTACCGTCGCCACCCAGACCCCAGAACTTGCACTCGATGGTGCCGGGGGCTGCGGTGTTGGGCGCATCCTCGGCCTCGGGCAGGCTCAGGTTGGTCACGTCATCGACAATGCCGATGGTGAACTCGCGCTTGGGCTCGTCCTTCTTAAGCTCCTCGAAGACAGCGAACGCGGACGCGGGAGGCGTGTCCTTGCTGCCCAGGCCGTAACGGCCGCCGACGACCTTGATGCCCGTCTTGCCGGCCTCGTAGAGAGCGGAGACGACGTCCTGGTAGAGCGGCTCGCCGATGGAACCGGCTCCTTGGTGCGGTCCATGACGGCGATCTTCTGGACGGTCTCGGGGAGAACGTCGACGAAGTGCTTGATGGAGAACGGACGGAACAGGCGAACCTTGACCAGGCCGACCTTCTCGCCGTGAGCGTTGAGGTAGTCGATGACTTCCTCGAGCACGTCGCAGAAGGAGCCCATGCACACGACGACACGATCGGCGTCGGGAGCGCCGTAGTAGTTGAACAGGCCGTAATCGGTGCCGAGCTTCTCGTTGATCTTCTTCATGTAGCCCTCGACGACGGCAGGGAGCTCGTCGTAGACCTTGTTGCAGGCCTCGCGGTTCTGGAAGAAGATGTCGCCGTTCTCGTGGCTGCCGCGGGTGTGCGGGTGCTCAGGGTTGAGCGCGTGATCGCGGAAAGCCTGGACGGCGTCCATGTCGCACATCTCAGCCAGATCCTTGTAGTCCCACATGGCGACCTTCTGGATCTCGTGGCTGGTGCGGAAGCCGTCGAAGAAGTTAAGGAACGGGGTCTTACCCTCGATGGCGGCAAGGTGAGCCACCGGCGAGAGGTCCATGACCTCCTGGACGTTGCCCTCGGCGAGCATGGCGAAGCCGGTCTGACGACAGGCCATGACGTCGGAGTGATCGCCAAAAATGTTCAGGGCGTGGGAAGCGACGCAACGCGCGGAGACGTGGAAGACGCCCGGGAGCTGCTCGCCCGCGATCTTGTACATGTTCGGGATCATCAGAAGTAGACCCTGAGAAGCCGTGTAGGTGGTGGTCAGAGCACCGGCGCCCAGCGAACCGTGAACGGTACCGGCTGCACCTGCCTCGGACTCCATCTCGACGACCTTGACCGGGGTGCCGAAGATATTCTTGCGACCCTGGGCCGCCCACTGGTCGACATGGTCGGCCATCGGGCTGGACGGCGTAATGGGATAGATTCCCGCTACCTCGGTGTACGCATACGAAACATATGCGGCCGCCTCGTTGCCGTCCATAGACTTAAACTTACGCGCATATACCCCTCTCCTCTCATATAGGTATACAGGCCCCGGCGATCGCCGGGATATTGGCGTGATGGGATTTTCGCTGTTGCTTCCAATCATCTGGCAGGCAGGCTCAGCAGCAGGTACATGGCGTGGAGAGAAGGCATGCCGAGGCGAGGAGGGCTGCACGCACTCCACAGGCCCAGCTGCCCGTCTTGCACATGACCGAGCGCCGCAAAGGCCGCATGCCGGATGCTCCCGGGCACGCCCCGGCGATGGGAGGCACCCGCAACGGAAATCCGCATGCGGGTTTATTGTACCCCGCCGCCAAGTGTAATTTCGACAAATATAGGTGGGCGGTAAAGGTTTACCTCGGGTGACCGCCAAGGGCCAAAATGAACGCTTCGTCCCCGGGCGATTGGCCCTGGCGCGCCATGGAGTGTCCCGGAGTGCCGGCATAAAAGGAACGTCCCCATCTGCCGACTAGAGGCGCCGACGCCGAGGAGGATAGCGTAGGTGGTGGATTCGCCAAGTCTGAGCTCGTCGCCGGGGTTGAGCTGAGCGGAGCGGCCGGGCTCGACCTGGATGCAGACGTTCGTCGCGCCGTTTACCACCATGGTTCCGTTGGTGGACGACAAGTCCTCGACGTGCCAGATATTTTGAGCATCGCACCAGATATGGGCATGGCGGGCCGAGACGTCGTCGGTGATGCCGCCCTCCCCCGTTGCCAGCGCGCCGATCTCAACGCCTTCCTCACTCGGCTGAATCCAGCGCGGGACGCTCACCACGTAGCCGTTTTGCACGCACAGCAGTCCCAGCGGATGCGCCGGCGCGACCTCGTGCTCGCCCGCGACCGAAGATGTGCTCAGCGAGCGCGGCGTCGACGTGTCGCCGCCACGGGTCGCATGAGCGCGGCGGCTCGCCCGACTTGGAACTAAGGCGGGCGTGAGAGCAAACGGCATAGGGAACGAATCTTGCGGATGTACTCCTCGACGTCAGGCAGGTAAGCCCCACGAAGTCACCGGGGAGGCCCAAGCGGCCCGGCACCACTTCCAGATTCTGACCAGGGCGAGTCGTTCGCCGGTGGCTGAAGGCTCGCTCCCACCCAAAGGGAGATTCGCGTTGTTCCCCAATCGCTCTCGCATCTTTCATTTTGCTCGAGGTGGGCTATAAAAACTTTCCTGGTGAAAGGCGGCGATTGGTTTCCTTTCTTTCTAGAGGAGCGCGCCTGTAATCTGTTTTCATCCTAAATCAAGTTAAGATCGGACCTTCCAGAGGCAAGTCGACTCAAACTGCGAGGCTCCATGTTGGAATAAAGAGCGCTGTCGAAGTGCCAACAACACAAAGCTTGCCAGTCTCAAATAGAACCTTTTGGGAGTCCGATTGGGCCGCACACCGAATCCCCGCTGGTGGTTTTTTATAGCTGCGCAACAATAAACAAGGTTAGTGCCAGTCCAGCATGAAATTGAGGAACGTATGCATTTTTTCTCAGTAAGTGATCGTCGTTACTGCTTCGATGAGGTCACTCGCAATTGCTTTCAGGTTGACCAAGCATCAGAAGATGCGCTTCGCATATTTGAAGCATCGGGAAGAACGGTCAACTCGAAGTTGCTAACAAAGTCACTTGCTGCGAAAGGCTACGACCAAACGACCATAGCAGAACTTGAAGACGACATTGATGAGTATCAACGATTGTCTGAGCGGACTTTCTTAACAAAAGACACGCCTCGAAAACTTAGATCCATCGAACTCCACGTTTCACATGCATGCAACCTTGGTTGTAGTTACTGTTTTGCCGGTAAAGGAGATTATGGAACGTCTCCTCTGCTGATGACAGACGAGATAGCCTTCAAGGCGGTCGACTACCTCGTCGCAAGTTCATCGGAAAACGAAACGCTTGCGATCGTCTTTTTTGGTGGGGAACCCATGATTAACGAGCCGCTGATATGGAAAACGGTCGACTATTCAAAAAGAATATACCCCAATAGAAACTTTACCTATTCTATTACGACCAACGGAACGCTTTTGAATGACACTGCTGTGAATTCTTTCAAGGAGCACGGGTTTTCTGTTCTGATTAGTCTCGATGGTACAGGATGCAAGCACGATGCATCGCGCCCGTACAAGACGGGAGGCGGCTCTTTCTCCGATATCGACAAAAACGTTCGTCGTTTTTCCGAGTCGTTCCCCTTCGGCGCAAGAGCGACCTTAACAAATAATAACTGTAACCTTGTTGAAGACTATCTTCAGTTTAAAGAGATGGCTTCAGAAGGATTTACTTCTCGCCCGTGAGCTCATTCGATGAGAATATCAAACTCGACGAACACTCATTAAACAAAATCAGGGCGGGCCTAATAGATTTGGCGGATCAATATCTCAAACAGATTGATCAAGGGGAAAAGCCCTTGTTTAGAACATTGAAAACTGCAGTTGATTTGATTATGAGCAACAGGATCGCCTTTGTCGGATGCGGGGCTGGCAGGCGTTTTATTTCCGTGACTCCCGAAGGGGACGTATACCCCTGTCACAGGTTTGTCGGGATGATGCGATTCAAAATGGGCAACATCGTCACCGGAATTGACGAAACTAGGTATATTGAAAACTGGAGTCAGGGTGTCGAAAAAAGAATTGACTGTACGGACTGTTGGGCTCGGTCTTTCTGTGGTGGGGGCTGTAGCTGGGAGGCTGCAGGCGAGCACGGCTACTTGCCCAAGAGTCTACACCCTGCATCATGTGAATATAGAAAAATGTGCTACGAGATGGCTTTTGACCTTATTTCCCGCCACTCATCTTCGCAGGAGAAAAATCAACGAGAAGCTACTGTATCGGAATAAGCGGTTCAGCGCATTGCTGTCACCATTGTGGAGGTGTTCGTTCTTCTGATTACCGTCTGTGAAGCTTATTGCTACGTTCGCCGAAACCATTCTAGAAATATGGTGAACTAGACATCTTGGTTTGTTATACACAATATTGAGGTTTTTCTGCACTCAAAGGGAGGTAGTCGTGAAGCATATTCATCCGATTAATCCAGGAAGTGGCGACGAGGCAGGCGTGAAGCCGATGTCTTTTGACTGCCTCTTGGGCATTACTGACATCTGTACTGTTTATGATAAAGCAGATGGCTGTGGTGCATACGATTACTGCGACTATGACATGGATGGCGGCAGCATCTGCGTTGTAGATCACTGTGGCATTGATCAAACGTAGTCTCTAATTGGATTAAGGTGAGGAGCTGTTATGAAGCATATCCATCCTGTTGGTTCAAATGAACATCCTCCCGTTGAGCCTTGTTGTCTTGGAGTTGATATATGCAATTTTTACGACATCGCCGAGTGCCCTGTTGCGGATTGGTGCTATGTCGATATAGAATCAAGCTGTGTTTTGCCAGCAGATTGGTGCGATCCAGTTGACGAGTAGTTTTGTGGCTAGGAACTATTTGGTCCAATTCAGAATAAGATGGGAACAAATACCAAAATCTCGTGTCTGGGAGGAGTTATGCCATTATTGCAAGGTCTCGTTGGATTAGCCTTTATACTTGCGTTATATCTGGCACCTTTTTTAATTCTATTCTTCATTATCCGACTCTTTCTTCGGAGAAAATAGGAGTGTCACGCAAACATTAGCGTAGCTTTCTTCCAATATGAGCCGAGCATTGGCAAGTGGAATAAGAAGCCCGACCGTTCGCCACATGAAAGTGATCGGACGGGCTTCTCTATTTAACCCGGGCCGCCACCCATAGCGGCTTTCCAAGCGTATTCTCAGTGCAAAGCAATCGTCAGTTTAATCCTATGCGCTGATACCGCATTTCATTTGTTCGGCTCGAATTCTACGGCCTGGCAACCCTCGCACTCTCCGGCAAATGGATTGAACGCGAAGGCAGAGATGATGTGTGCGTGGACATCGAGGCTGCTGTAGGCAACATACTGGGACATGGACCCCGCTGCGCGTGGTATGCGGCCCGGCATATTCATTGCCGTCCAACCCCGTGTAGTTGCAGCAAAGGGTGGAACCTCAATGCTCAGCTCATGTTGTCCGTGGGACACGAGAATCGTAAGTACACTTTGGTGCGATTCTCACGCTGATACTGAGCCACCTGGAATAAGATACGTCGCGACAACACTTCGCTTCACCTCTGTCTCGACAAGATGACGTAGACTAAAGTTTCCTTTAGTAAGAGAACGAGAACTATATCTGAAAGCGTTGCGATGGCGTGAAGGCACCGAGTCCGAACCGCCTGAATGCTACGTGCATCTGCATCGCCTTTTTGTTATCTCTGCCAGTTGGGTAGCACTACACTTGTCATCATTTACCCTGGTACATGCTGCCTAAATCCACTACCCCTTCTACCGCGCCGACCATCTCGTCATCGTGAGAGACAACGATGATCAGCTGGCTTTGCTTGTTGCGCTTAACATAGGCCGCAAGCTCGGCGCGGCTTACAGCGTCTAACCCAGTCGTGGGCTCGTCGAGTACCAAAACTGACGACTTGCGTGAAATCGCCGACCATAAGTACACTCGGCGCAGCTCACCGCCCGAAAGCGCGGAGCAACGTTTCCCGAGCAACTCCTTCACGCTGTTTTCCAGCGAAAGTAGGCCATCTACACCCCGGTGATAGGAAGAAAAGGGCGTGTCGAAATACTCTAACAGCTCTTTCACCGTTTCGTCCGGCGCGAAGCACGACTGTGGGCAGCACGATATCTCTCTCGCACGTATGTAATCCAAGTCGCATTCTTCGATTGGCACGCCGTTGTATTTTACTTTGCCTTTCGATGAGTATAGCCCGAGCATCAAGTAAAGAAGTGACGTCTTGCCTCTTCCGTTTTCCCCAACTATGCAATATGTACCAGGACCGGAAAACTTGAAAGAAAACCCGCCGAGGACCTCTCGGACAGATCCGTCTGGAAGGGCAACCGAGAATTCCAAATCAGATACCGAAATGTCATTTATTTCATCGAGTTTAGCTAAATCGGTCCGATTCCACCCCGATCTCTCCTTTTCTCTCGTCGCGATAGCCGTCCTATCCCATGATGCTTTGGCATCTTGATAGGATTTGAACAATGACATCATACTTTTCAAAGTCTTAAAGAGAACCGCGAAGTATGTACCGATGATAGTGTACTCGCCTATTGACATAGTTCCGTTAATGATTCGTACTCCGGAAACAACAAGTATCACCGCTTGAAACAACGCTGCGAAAAGACCATCGAGCGATGTCAGAGAATATGATAGCTTTCCGGAGCGCAAAACTTTGGGAAAATAGCTCTTAAACCCAGCGTCGAGCGCTTGTTCGCTCTTGCCGTACGAAGATGTCAGTTGAATGTTGAGAATCTGATTAAGCTGCGATGCAATTGCGGCGTAAAAGGCGCTGTCCGCCTCTTTCTTCTCATACGTGACCCTATACAAAAGTTTCCTCAACCCAGTAATTACACAGAAATACACGATGAGGAGAATGATGGAAAACACCGCGAGAGTTGAATCAATTGACCATATGATAAGCAATACGATGGGAATGGCTACAATGGACAGCGGCGCACTGATAAAATTCGCCAAAACGAAGGATGAGACCACGCTGGAGTCGGAAATAATCCGTTGCGTTGTATAGGCTGGATCGATGGTCCGACTCACCAAGTAATCGTCTCTTTCAAAACGCAAGACGGCCTCCCTGAGAAGATCAAAGGAAAGTCTCGTGGTTATGCGAATGGAAAGTGTTCCTGCAAAATAAGTAAAGAGGGTGGAGAAAACTCCTATTGACGCAACCAGGAGCGCGAAGAGTACGGCGTCTCTTTCGCTGCGGTTACCGAGAAGAAAATCTAAGAATTTCCCGTTCACGTATGGCATGGCATAGGAGAGAGCGGTTCCAATCACCGTGATAGCAATGAAGACGAAAGCCCCTTTTGCTCTGATGAACCTCGAGAGAACGCATCGAATCAAGGAAGGCCCCAATCTACCCGCCACAAAACATCAATCACTGATACCTTACACCTCAACACAACAGGAGCGAAGATTTGCCAATGAGACTGCTTTAAGATTGCCTTGGGCCAATACGATCTCAAGCTCTTCCTACAAGAGAGTCGGAATCGGACATCTCCTCCGACGAACCTGGCAATCGGGCGTTGAAATATCTTTTTCAACCGCCCGATTGCCACAATAGATTTGAGCATCCGCCCACAAACGTCCGCGTTTTATACCCATCAAATCCTTTGCCTTTTGTCGTCTAGACTAGAAAAATCGCTCGAAATAACGCAACCGGCCTGCTCGCTTGAAGAAACCTAAGCCCGTAACGTAGATGTGCAAACTTCCGAAACGCCTTGCGCGGCATAGTGCGTATAAACTTCGTCAACCGCCTCAGAAATATCTGAGTATCGCGCCGGGTCAAAAGCATACGATGTCGCAGCTATACCCTGCACCCATTCGGAACGCGGATTAATTGAATAGCCACACAGCATCATCATACATGCATCTAGACCTGATTTCCCAAGTATCCGACGTATTGATGAGAGCATCGCGGGTCGCCCCCGCACCATCGTCGTCACCCCTATTAGCAGTATTTACCGTTTTTCTCTAAATGCGTATCGCCACCCTTAAGAATACGAAGTGTTTTATCCAGACCCGATTGTCCTCCATCTCAAACGAAGGGATAAGGAATCTCATCCGGAATCGGCAGTAACGGAGGATTCACAACGACAAGCGAAAAACATGAGTCATCTCTCAGAGGGGAGTAAAGGCTCCCCTCAAGCACCCTAGTTTCGTCATCCAAAGAGTTGATGGCAGTGTTTTTCTTACAAAGGTCGACAACAAAAGGGTTGATTTCTACAGATGTTACATCCATGCCACAGTTGGTAAGTATCAGGCCCTGTATTCTGGGGCCAGAACACAAATCGAGAGCCTTCCGTGCGCTCTGCGGTGTAAGGCGCCAATCTCAGCAAATCTGTCCCACAATACTGCGCTGAAGAACAAGACGGAACCCCTGAGCCAAACTCCCCTATACCTTATTAAGGCTAAGACAGGCAAGTTCACGCACCCGGCATATTCCAGAATAACATCCTATTGTTTTAGATGCTCTACAAGCATGAACAGCCGCGAATCGGAAAGATCTTCTAGTTTCGCCCCGACTGACCGCCAAGGGCCAAAATGGCCCCTCCATCCCCGGGCGACTGGCTCTGGCGCGCCGAGGAGTGTCCCCAAGTGCCGGCAGAAAAGAAACGTCCCTATCTGCCGGCTAGAGGGCACCGAAGAGGATGGCGTAGGTAGTGGATTCGCCGAGCTTGAGCTCGTCGCCGGGATTGAGTTGGGCGGAACGGCCGGGCTCGACCTGAATGCAGACGCGCGTGGCCCCGTTTACCACCACGGTTCCGTTGGTGGACGACAAGTCCTCGACGTGCCAGATATTTTGAGCATCGCACCAGATATGGGCATGGCGGGCCGAGACATCGTCGCCGACGTCGGTAATATCGCCCTCACCAGTGGCCAGCGCACCAATCTCAACACCCTGCTCACTCGGCTGAATCCAGCGCGGGGCGCTCACGACAAAACTGTTTTGTACGCGCAGCAAGCCCAAGGGGTGCGCCGGAGCGGGTTCGCGTTCGCCCGCGGTCATCGACATGCCAAGCGAACGCGGCGTGGAGGTGCCTCCGCCACAGGTCGCGTGCGCGTAGTCGATGGCATAGTTCACCGAGGACCGCACATCCGCCGAACAACCGACGGCGACAAACAGCACCAGCACGGCCTCGGCGCGCTCGGCGGGCATGAGTTCCGCCGCCTGGGACAGGCGATCGAGCGCGTTGCAATAGAGATTCGTGTCCTGATGGCACTCTTCGAGCGCGCGTACCATCGGTTCACCTGCAGGACCGCACACCATATTGATCACAGCCGTGGAGTCCATGGGATTTCGCTGGCGCAGGGCCAGTTGCGACATAATACGCGCAGCCGAGGTACCGTATTCGGCAAAGTAGCGCTGCTGAAGCGTGCCGACCGGCGCGCGAACGATAAAGCGGGAAACCCAAGAGCGATCGGCGGCTCGGCTCTGCGGGCTGCGGCCGTCGGCGAGCGGACGGGACGAAAGCACCAGGCCGCACAGCTCGATATGGCTCAGATGCGCCGCGCGCTTAAAGATGTCAAACATGGCCCCGCATGGGGTGAGCTTAACTTGAGATGCCATGACCTAGGCCTCCTTGGTCGTAGAAATAGAATCGGACGATACTTCGACAGGTCCGCCAAAAGTACGGGCAGCTGCGGCTCCACCGGCAAGCGGAGTCGCCATCTGGCTTTTGTGCGTCGCGGTGCCGAAACGGGAAGTTCAAAGGCAAAGCCCATCGCAAGCAAAAACCACGTAAGCGTATAGGTTGCAACCAGAGCGGCAACAAGGCCGCCCATCACGGCGCGTTGGGAAAATACGCTACATGCAGCCACAACCAGTACTGGAACCTCGCAGGCAGAAAGCGCAAGCACACCCTGCAGGAACCCCGAGCGCCGATTGCGCGCAAGTGCCCCCGCGGTAACGCCGGCTATGCCTGGCAGCGCCAACGCCAGTGCGGCAATAATACCCGGTAGCGTCCCAGACCACACGAGCGATCCCAAAGTCGCCGTCACGCGAGCGCCCGACGCCAGCAGCGCGGCCGAAACCACGACCACAGCCCAAACCACGCCACAGACGACCGTCGCGCCGACCATCAGCGCGCGACGAACCGCACGGCCAGACGCATCCATGGGGCACGGCGTGAGCGGCTCGCCGCGGAGCGAACGACCGACATTTTGCGCATAGTGGTCACAAAACGCCGAGAGCGCCGCCTCGACCGCCGCCGGCTCGGGACGATCTTTTTGATGGCTGGACAGACAGGCCATCACCACGTCGAACAGCTGGGCATCGACAAACGCCAGCGCATCGCGTAGCTCTTCGGAATCCGGCTCAAGCCCTAGCTGCTGGGCCTGCTCGGCCGCGGCGAGCGCCACATCGGGCTCACGACGAAGCAGCTGAGTCAAATCACAACCGGGCGCATGGGCACCAATGGGATAGTCGGGCCGCGTGTCCATCTTGAGACGGTAGGGGCTCGCGATGTCGCGCGTCTTTTTGCGCGAACCGAGGTGCCCGAAGTGCTCGGCGCGGCTTCGTATGGCGCGACGCCGGCAATGAGCTCGTAAACCGTGCTTGCCGCGGCATAGACGTCAATCGCCGGCGACATACGCAAAGCGCGCAGATCGGGAATATCGTCGGTGAGCATCTCGGGTGGGGCATAGGCAACCGTCGCGCGACGCAGCGTGGCATAGCGCTCCGTAAACGACGCCTTGCCGCCGGTACCGGCCACGGCCGACGCAGGCTCGAGCGCCAGCGACGAGCCAAAGTCGATCAGGCACAGGTCAAAGGTACCCTCGGCAAGCTGCCGGTCAAGCGGTAGACGCGCCGTACGCACCATAATATTAGCGGGCGAGATATCGCGATGGACAAAGCCCTCACCCACCAGGCTCATACGGCAGAGCAGATCGAACAGGTCGCGACCCAGACGCGCCGCCACAAGCGGCGACAGGCGTCCGGCATCGTCCACGGCGAGTCGCGAACGCAAGCGGCAAGCGTCTCGCCCTCGACCCATTCCATGACAATTGCAGGCACACCGTCGACCTCGCCCCAGCCATAGAGGCGGGGAAAGCCCCTAAGACCCGAAAGGGCGCGATGGCATTCATATTCCTCGCGAAACGCCGCTTTGAACTTGGCGACCAGCGCCTCATGAGCGGCGGCATCGTCAAACTCATCGCGCGTCGGCAAGATGAGCTGTTTGAGTGCCACGGCCTCGCCTTGGGCGTTGATGGCACGCGTCACGCGGCCGATACCGCCACGGCGCATGGTGGCATCGTCGGCAAACAGTATCGTAAAACGACGCAGGTAGGCAGGCAGTTCGTCCTGACCGAGCGCAATGGCCGGCTCAAACCCGTCGACACGCGCCAGGCGCAGGCCGACCATGGGATCGCGACCGAGCGATTGTGGTGTGGTGGATGCAAGATCGGTCATCATAGGGCAAGCGCCGCCACGTTATTCTTGAAGTTACCGAGTGCGACGTCATCATCGCCGTAATGGCCGACCCATTGACATAGGTTGGTGTAACAGCCCCACAGATTGGCATACTGCTGATACCACTTTGACCGGGGCGAGAATGTCTGACGACCGAACTCGGCTCGAATGACAAACATCTCCCCGACCAGGCTGTCGCACGGCCTGGGATCTCCCGTAGAGTTATAGGTCGAAACCACGTCATTGGCGCGAGAAACATAGCGTCGAGCATGTTGTACTTGGTCACAAGCCAACTGTGAATGCCCTCTTCCTCAGCAGCGGAAAGGCCACCGGAGTTTGCATCGCTGTCAGTGTTGCCGCCCGTCGAACCGCCATTTCCAGACCCTCCGGCAGAGGAGCCCGACCCAGAACCGCCGCCCGAACTCGACGAATCCGAGCCGGAGCCAGAAGTATCCGAGCTACCGGGCTTTCCGGGCTGCTGGGCGTCCTGTTCCTGCTGCTGCTCGACCTTATTCACCGTTGCCGCCACGCTATTGTTGGACAACCGATCGATGATCTTGGTGTTGGTGAGCACGATGGTTTTGCCATTGGCAAGCGTGACTTCGTTGTCCGGGGCCTCGGCGCCGTCCGCGTCGTCAGTGCCAAACACAATATGCGCGACCACACTTGCCCAAGCATATCCAGTCGTGGTGCCCAGGTCACTTTTGACCTCATGCCCTACGCGCGGTTCGCGTGCGGCATGTGCCTGTATCATGGACGGCACGGTCATGCCATAGGCAGAAACGCCAGCTATGACCAGCACCAGCGAGCACGACAGCAGCGCGTACGCCCGAGGCGCCAAGCCCAGTCGGCGTCGCATGCGCACCGCGGCGCCGCGCTTTGTCTGAGTGCCACCGGGCCGCATGCGTTCTCCTCCAACAAAAACACGCCGCTCGGGAGCGGCGCATTCATTCGAATCCACATTTGAGTGTATCAGCGAACCCAAAAGGTTGCGCAACGAATGGGCGAATTAAGGACGCGGGCGGAAGCATCCATGCGATAAGCGGATACGAAGCATCTTTGTTGCACAACAAACTCATAGTCGCACGGGGAAATTATGACTGCCCCGTGCGTCGCCAGGAAAACATACGGCAGGAGCAGGCTCGCCACCTAAATCGTGCGACGGGCCTCAATGGCGCGTCCAAGCGTAAGCTCGTCGGCATACTCCAGGTCGCCGCCCACGGGCAGGCCGCTCGCCAGACGCGACACCTCAACGCCCAGCGGCTTGATAGTGCGGGCCAGGTAGCTCGCCGTGGTCTCGCCCTCAATATTGGGGTTGGTGGCGATGATGACCTCATGGATATCCTCGTGGCCCAAACGCGCCAGCAGCTCGCGGATGTGCAGCTGCTCGGGACCAATCTTGTCCATGGGGCTGATCACGCCGCCCAGCACATGGTACAGGCCATGGTAGCTGCCCGTGCGCTCGATTGCCTGGACGTCGCGCGGCTCGCCCACCACGCAAATGCGAGTAGTGTCGCGCATCGAATCCTGGCAGATGGAGCACTCGTCGGCCGTGGCGTAGTTAAAGCAACGGCTGCAAAAGTGGACCTCCTGCTTAACCTCCAGGATGGCCTCGGCCAGGCGGCGGGCCTCCTCGGCATCGGCCTCGAGCAGGTAATAGGCGATGCGCTGGGCCGACTTGGGACCAATGCCCGGCAGACGGCCCAGCTCATCGAGCAATTTTTGCAGACTATGGTTGGCACTCATATATATGCGTGTCTTAGAACGGCATGCCCGGGATGTTGAGGCCGCCGGTGATGGCGCCCATCTGCTTGTTGGCAAGCTCGTTGACACCGCGGACGGCCTCGTTGACGGCAGCATGATCATGTCCTGCAGCATATCGACGTCCTCGGGATCGAGGGCATCGGGGTCGATGGTGAGGTTGACGAGCTCCATCTCGCCGTTAACGGTCACCTTGACCATGCCGCCGCCGGCAGAGGCGTCGACGGTCTGGGACTTAAGGTTTTCCTGCGCGGCGGCAAGCTGCTCCTGCATCTTGCGAGCTGCTTCATCATTTGCTGCATGTTCATACCGGCCATGATGGCTCCTTTACGTGCGGCCGCGCGACAAGCTGCAAGGGCAGCCGGAGCGCGACGGGACTTTCAAACTCAAAAATCGTACCACGGCGCGGGGCAAGCAAGCGGGGCGGACACGCTACCTCAGTCGATATACATGTCCTCTAATACAAACCACGCGCAAAGATTATGCAAGGCCGAATTATGCAAGGTTGCATAATATCGCATACTCAATCTAGTAGAGCCGAATCCGGCATTTCATGTGTGCCACTAAATAGCTAAATGCCAAACCGCTGCTCGAGGCGGAGCACATGGCGGCAGGGTATAATTTGATTGTCATAGATTGCAATTTGGAGGTGCCCCATGAATGCCCCCGACGCGCTCCAAAACATCCGCTCAAAACACCCCGTTGCATATGTGGTTCTCTATCTCTTTGTCGGCTGGGCATTGCTGGTTGTCATCACCCATGCCATAGCTTTTGGAGCAGAACTGCTGATAGCCAGCTCGGACCAGCCCGTCGTCAAATGGGAGACGACCGATGAATGCACCGACGGAACCCGAACCATTTACTACAACAGCCCGTCCCTCTACCAAGAGTTCAAGGTCAAGATAAAGGACTCCAAGATTGTCGATGCCGAACTGGGCTCTTTATCTACAATCGGAGCAACCGTCAACGCCGAGCAAGTCGAGTACACGGACGGCCATGCGACGTATCGTATCGACCTCAGCATCCTAGGCCGACCGTCACGCGCTTGTCTGCTCGAATGCGATATACGCGGCACCACACTACACATGTCCGAAATACAGATGCGCCCGGGCAAGGGGTTCTCTTCTTGAGCAGTATACCCGCCCGTACAGCTACTCCACCGGTTTGAAGATGGTGGACTGGCCGAAGACGCTGCGGATGAGGCTTTGGCCTCGTCCTCGGTCTGCGGGATGCTTGGGGCTGCGCCTTGATGGCCGAAGGGGCTGCCCGCGCCGGGGTTGGACTCCCAGGGAGCCGCAGGAGCGTCCTCCTCTTTGGGGGCAGTTGCAGCGGGCTTGGGCGCGGACGCCGCACCCGGCACGTCGAACGGGGCAGATCGTCCCCGCCGGCATCGGCAGCAAAACCGCCGACCATGACATCGTCGTAGGGAACCTGCTCGGATTCCCACGGCGCAGACGGCGCGGCGGGCTGAGCCTTGGGAGCGGACGCGCGCTCGGGCGCTCGGGGTGCGGGCTCGGTCGGGAGCTTGCCCGTGGCAGGAGCACCGGCGGGATTGTCGGAGCGTAGCCAGGGGGCCTTAGCTAGGTCGGATGACTTGGGCGCAGGCGCGGCAGCGGGCTTGGGCGCGGGAGCCGGAGCAGCCGGTTTGGGCGCCGCGGGCTTAGGCGCCGACAGGGTCGGTGCCGCTACCGGCGCCGCTTTTGGCTGCGTCGCGCTGGCGCTCGAGGATACAGGGGCCGCCGAGGACACGGGTTGCGGGTCCGCAGATACCGCAGCCCGTGCAGATGGAGAATGCTCCTCATGTTGAGGAGCCGGCGTGCCACCCCCATCCAGGACATAGTCGACGGTACGACGACCGAAGACCGCGCAAACCGTCGGCAGGACCACCGACTGCGTATCGGCGCGACCGAGCATCTTAATGGCAAAAGTCGAACCCGCGGGGAACGAGACCGTGAGCTTGGAGCCGTCGTCGGCCGTGGCGCGGGCGTTGAGCAAAAGCCTGCGTAGGAAGCCTGACGCGCCTTGACACGCTCGACAACCTCGGCCCATTTGCGCTGCAGCTCTCCGGCATCCTCGACCGCGGGCGTCTCGGCAGTACCGGCGGCAGCAACCTGGGCGGCATTGTTGGACTGGGGCTTAGGTACCGGAGCGGTGGCAGGCGCGGGGGCCGCAACGGGCTGAGGCGTCGGAGTCGGCGCAGACTGAGGTGCAGGCGCTGCAGGCTTGGAAGCTGACACGGACGCAGAACGGGACGCAGGCTGGGCAGCCGGAACAGCAGCACCACGGTCCCAAGGCATACCGCCCTGGCGCGCGGACGTACCAGCGGGGCAGCGGATGCCGCCGGAGCGGCAGCACGGCGCCCGAAATGAGCGTCGGCTGCTGGGCAGCAGCGGGTACGAATGCTGCAGGCGCGGCGGCCTGAGCAGCAGCCACGCTCGCCGGCACGGCGCCGTTGGCAACCATGGCCTCCAAGCGAGCCACGCGCTCGGCCAATGCCTCAATCGTTAAATCGGCCTCGGGACGTGCCAGGCGCGTGCAGGCGATCTCGAGCACCAGGCGCACGTCGCTCGCGCCCCTCATCTCCAGTGCGGCATCGTCGAGCACCGTCAGCACACGGGCCAGGCGGTCGGCAGGATGCTCGCCAAAGGCAGCGGCCTCGGCAGCAAGCGCCTCGGCCTGCTCGGAGCCGCCCTCAAACAGCTCGGCACGGGCACCGGCAACGCAGGCAACGTACACGTCACGCACATGCGCCACCAGGTCGCGCGTCAGCTCCAGCAGGTCGTTTCCTTCCTCGACCTGCGCACGGATCAGTCCATAGAGCTCGGCAACATCGCGATCGGCAATGGCGCGGGCAAACTCGCCCAGAATCTGGTCCGAAACCTCGCCTAAAAGCGAGCGGGCGTCGTCCGCATGCACAGAACCGTTGCCAAAGACGCTCAGCTGTTCCAGCGTGGACAACGCGTCGCGCATGCCGCCCTTGGCATGGCGCGCCACGATAGCCAGCGCCTCATCGTCGTAATCGAAGCCCTCCTGCTCGCACACGTATGCCAGGCGACGCTCAATATCCTCGTTGCCGATGCGATGGAAATCGAAACGCTGGCAGCGCGAGAGGATGGTCTCCAGAATCTTTTGCGGGTCGGTGGTGCACAGCACAAAGATCACGTGTGCCGGCGGCTCCTCGAGCGTCTTGAGCAGCGCGTTGAACGCCGCCGTCGTGAGCATGTGGACCTCGTCGATGATATAGATCTTGTACTTGCCGCGCACCGGGGCAAAGTTGACGGAGTTGATGATTTCCTCGCGCACATTGTCCACGCCCGTGCGGGAGGCGGCATCGAGCTCGTAGACATCGGGGTGGTTACCCTCGGCAATGAGCTCGCACTCCTCGCAAGTACCGTCGGGCATGCAGCCGCTTGCACCCTCGGCGCGCGCCGCCTCGGCATTGCGGCACAGCAGCGCCTTGGCAGAATGCGCGCATGGTGGTCTTGCCCGTGCCGCGCGGTCCGCAGAACAGGTAGGCGTGGGACAGACGCCCCTCGGTGATGGCGTGCTCGAGCGTCGAGACGATATGCTGCTGGCCCACCACGGAGTCAAAGGTGAGCGGGCGATACTTTCGGTACAACGATTCCATGGGTGCTCCCCCGGGTATACTGAGTCTTGTTGCCGCGGCGGCCATGCGGTCGCACGGCATACTGCACTCATAATAACCCGTACGGCGAGCCCGCCGCGATAGGAGTCCAAAGAGCATGGCAGACGCAGAGAGCAACCTCATTCCCTCCGAAGCAGCCGACCAGGTCGAGGTCGCGCTCGAGGCGCAGGCAGCAGCCGATGACGGCATCCTGTACCTCAACGAGTACCAATACGAAAACGATCTGGTCACCGACTTCGCCCGCCTGGTCGCCTCGCCCAGACGCCGCGGCTCCCTGTATGTCGCCGCCGCCATTGCCGCCCTGCTGGGTATTGGCATGCTGGTAGCCGGTGGCAACTGGATCAAGTTTGGCGTCGTCTTGATCGTATTCGGCGCCTTTTTGGCCTGGTGGAGCAAAAACCTGCACCACACCCTCGCCCGCGACTTTATCGACGCCGTTGAGGCCGACGAGTCCATGGGTGGCCGCTATCGCCGCGTCGCCGCCAACGAGGACGGCCTGATGGTTTGGGGCACGAGCGGCAAGTCGCAGTTCTTCCCGTTTGAAAAGCTCGACCACGTGCTCGACGGCGAGCGCATCTTTGTGGCCATGTTCGCCGACCAGGGCGTGACGATCCCTAAGGACACCTTTGTCCGCGGCGATGCCGAGCAGTTCGGTCCCTTCCTTAAGACGCGCATCAACAAAAAACTCCGCATCGAGACCAAACGCAAGAAGATGAAGGCAGAAAAGGCCGCTGCCGAAGCAAAACAGGGCGACAAGCCCAGGAGACCAAGGGCAAGCAGCGCAAGCAGAAGAAGAGCAAGAAGAAGCGGTAGGCCGGCCGACACCGAAGGCGCCTCGTCCCGCGCCCGATTCCGGCCGGGGCGCCTGGAATCGGCGCGCGTACCGCCAATGGACCCGTTTTGCCTTGCTCTCGAGCTATTTCACTTCAAACCTTAAGAGCCTCCGCTCCGGCAGATCGGTCATCTTCATCGTGTAAGTCCCGGGAAATGCTTTCTCAAAACGGACGGTCTCGTAACCTTCGAAATAGTCGTTGGTGTTCTGCATCATAAATGGGACGAGCAACTCGTTTTCTGCCCCAACCTCCACGGCAAACGCAGCAGAGCCGCCAAGGACCGGCATGGCTTGCGTTATCAGATCGGTATTGACTACAAAATCATAGTTTGGCGCAGACTCCGGAACCAGATGCCAAACATACGCTTTGATTCCACCGTCGATATTATCCCTATTTCTGACACGCATCTTTACGGCGATAACGCACGTGATGTCGGCATCCTTCAGTCTCGTTTTCGTATCCACGGTGCCATATTTTGAATAATCGTCATGTGCTCGTTTGAGATACTCGCGCGGCGTGAGCAACTCTGCCCCGTCTATGCAAAACGAATACCCATCAGTCACCACATCCTTCGACCCCAGAAACGCTCCATCCATCGAGAGCCATTCGCCCTCCGCGTAATATTTCTCAGGAATGACCGTCCGGTTCCCGTTAACGACGCTCACCCTCATGCCCGCAAGGCCGGCAGCAGCACAGCAAAAAAGCGCGAGCGCCGATCTTCTCGTCCACAGGGTCTTCTTCATCGCGCTCACGACCTTTCCCGAACTTTCACAACGGCACCGTCGCGCATGCAGTAAACCCGATCGGCCAGTTCCTCGAGCACCTCTCCGTCATGGCTGGACAGAAGGACCTCACGACCCGTTGATGCCGCCATCGCCACAACGCGCTTGAGCATTTCAACGCCCGCTTCGTCGAGGGCATTCGTTGGCTCATCGAGAACAAGCAGCTTCGGCTTCTCCATAATTGCCGCAGCTATCCCCAGACGCTGCTTCATCCCAAGCGAGTATGCTCGGAACTTCTTTTTTTCGTCTGCATCGAGCCCCACGAGCCGCAGCAGAGCGAATGTCCTCGGGGGTGGCAACGCCCTTGATCTGAGCGATGAGCTTCAGATTGTCGTAGCCAGACAGATATCCCAAAAAGGAAGGCGCCTCGATCAACATCCCCAGACTCGGCGGGAACGAGATGTCCGCCCCAAGCCTTTGGCCATCGATAGAGATTTCGCCTTCGGTAGGCTTGATCAACCCGCAAACCGCTCGCATGAGCATGGTCTTACCCGAACCGTTTATCCCCTGAAGCCCGACCACAGTCCCAGGGTCAACCTCGATGGACACGTTGCGCAGGACATCGTTTTTACCCATGCGCTTCGATACGCCCCTTACGATCACACTCATATCTTGTCCCCCTTTTCTATAAGGTCGGCCCTTCGAAACCACAGTCCACCCAACGATAGGCATAACGACATAAGCCCAATTGATGACAAGACACTCGAGCCCGCCGCGATTCCCTCTTTGACAATTCCACCCCAGCGCAACAGCATCAAGCGTTACCCAATAGCGCCCAATGTCGTGCATATGCCGAGCAGATCAGGTAGCTCATTAAAACCACAAACGAGACTGACGACCCAAGCACAAACCCAACCGCTGCCTGCGCAAACGCAAGCGCCTCAAAAGCAAATAAGAGACCTATGAAAAACGGCAGCGCATCTGCCTCGCAGCTTTGAGAAACCACGGCGCCAAATTAGCCAGTTGAAGCGACTCACCATGAATGACCGCGCTGAACGAGGAGCTCACCACCAAGCTCCAAATCACAACAGAGCAAACCACCACGAGCAGTGAAAATGCCGTTACTGCCGCCACCAAGATAAAACGCGAGACCCACCAAAGGGTTCTTGCCCGGCATCGAACAAGCGCTTGCAAACCAAACCCGTGCAACGATTCGGTCGGATAGTCGAGTGTTGTATAGAGAATAAGCAGAATGAGAAATAGCCATCCTAGCGGAGGCACAAACATGACCCCGGGCCTAGGCTCAAACGGAGCAGATCCGGCAAACACGAGCGCAAGATTATCCGCAAACCCCAAGGTATCCGTTCTAACCCCATACACAGAAGACAATCCGTAGGCGTACACCAAGTTCGCAACGGTCACTGCCGCAATTGCAATAAAAGTGATGATGTTCTTCTTCAAAACGGTCCTCAGGTCCGCGGCGACCAGCCTAAACAGCATCAGACCACCTCGCGTCTTTTCCACGCCCCAGAAAAAGCCAACGAAGCAAGGTCAATAATATGATTTCCGCAAAACCGGCTCGAATGTCTGGCCAGTTATTCAGCGATTCCGACCTGATGCTGTTGAGGATATTGCAGTTAAACCCCACACAAGCCATTACGCCGAAGATCCAGCCATTTGCAAAATGCCACGCAACCATTAGCAGATACGGGACAATTATCGCTTTGATTCTGCTACGAAACAAAATTGAGAAGCCAGTTACAGCCATGGATAAAGTCCCGAGCGTGACAGCATCGAACAGCGTGTATGCGAGCACATATGACAAAGGATGCGAATAAAATAGACCGGAGAAGTAGCTATGCAGGTAAAGTCCTACGTAAGTCGACTCATCGACCCGAGGAAGATACGCAGGAAAAAGCATCGAGACGATCAGGAAATTGACGAGCAGAGGAATGGCAGTCACTGTAAACGCGGAGAGGAAAGCAGACAGCATCTTTACGTTCACGTACGCCTTTCTGGAAACGCGCGTGCATATCTGCATGTCATAACCACTCAAACGCTCAAAGAGACACGACCAAGATCCAGCCAACATTGCAAGCAGGGGCAGTGCATAGAAAAACACCGACGCAGACAGTGGCGCGTTCGCGCTCACAACAATCCAGTTACCGAAGCTGCTTTCACGTGTTTGACCGAGATAATTTTCGGCTTGCACGCCAACGCCGTAACCAAAAGAAAGAAGGTTGTGGCGCTCTTTTTCCAAATTTGCCCACGGCTCCAGCGCGGCAGCTATTGCAACTGCGACCGCAATCAAGAGAGCAAGGATAAAAGCTGGACGTCTAATCGTTTTCGACAGTTCGTATCTTGCGAGCTTTTGGTTCATACGTCCTCCTCCCCCTTCCGACCCAGAAAGCCGGAAGGGAGCCATTTCAAACAACTATGCGGGAAGCTTGTGGAAATGCCCGACGCAGTCGGGGCTCCATACGCCAATAACAGTGCCGTAGCCAGACTCCGCCCATGCAGTCAGTCGCGCCGCAGATCGCCCGTTCTCACGGACGAGGTTATACATTTCCCACTGTCCCTTGTGATTCGAACGATACGTTCCCTGAGTACAATTCATGCTGCCGCTACCGCTTGTGTTATACGCACCGTCTGTATATAACCGAAGCGGATTTCCCGTATGGCCCTGGATATCCAGATAGAGCGATGAGGAATCATCCTTTTGACGGTAGCCAGTTGCACTCGTCCCGGCACATTGAAAACTAAATGCCTTATCGGCATTGTTCGTACAGGTCGTAATTCCCGTATCGGCGTTTTGAGTAATGCTGGAAACCTGAGAGGTGTCAAACTCCTCTTGTGCAAACGATGCAGCGGGAACCCCTAGGGACAGACCAGCTGCAATCACCAAGCCGACTCCGATTCGAGCAATAGCGCTCCTTGGCTTAATCATGGCCTTCTCCAATCAAAAGCGGTTAACAATGCGTCGACGCACGGCAACCTTCGCATGAATAGAGAAAGATGTCTGTAAACACCCGCTATTGAGTTGATTGCTCAGGCGTTTACACGTTATTTACCTGCGATAACAATAAAATTAGCTCCGCCTTATTCTTGATCTTCAACTGGCGATAAGATGCAGACCGCAGCGCTTGCACCGTAGATGCAGCGTAACCGACATCCTCCGCAATGGCCTTTGTCGTTGCCCCCTCTGCCGTCATCAGCAAAATTTGCGACTGAACATCAGAAAGGGAGCGCGACGTAAGCAGGGCCAGCTGGCGCACGCGGGCCGTTTCGGTGGACCCGTTCGCCCGGTACTCCAAGACGGCCTTCTCGTCCTCAACCGAGCGGGCGAGCGCGATGTGCGTAACGAACATGGGCACAGACCAGCAAACAATCACCGTTGCCACGACGACATTGACAGCCGAACTTTGCCCCAACAACGACGCGAGGAACAACGGCTCGAAAACCGTCAGATCCTGCACCATATTGAGCAAGACAGCCCAAACAGGAGCCGTCGCCCCGAAGCAAAGCATCCATATCCCAAGCATTTTGCGCTGCGGACAGCTTCGCATCACTATATATGTGAGCAGCACCCCCGTCAGCACCGCAAGTCCATGGATTCGCCCCCTAGCGACCGCATAGATTAAGGCAACCATGCCCATTGACACCAACGGCACGATAGCCCGAGCATGGGCATGCACCTTAAACGGACGCAGCCCAACAGCGAGCGAAGCCGTAGACGCCACGCCGCAAAACAGGACCGGCACAGCCATCAACGGAACGCGTATGCACATCAATGCCGCGATATAGATAAAAGACCATTCCACAGCAGATAGCACCGCCCATACGTACGGGCTTCCGAGCCAAATCGCTTCACCCGCTCTATCCAGCGCAGCGCCACGATTCGCTTTTCCACCCGCGTAGCGTAGCGACAGAAGCAGTCCGAGACCCAATGCGTAGCTTAAGAGGGAAAAGGCGACAGCCCGCGAAACACCGGACCCCCAATCGCTATCCGCCATTACCAAGGGCCCCGCCGCAAGGAGGATAAAGAATAATGTGAGCAGGTATCGAAACAGCCGGCGCGTTCGAGCTGATGCCACTATATCGTCAGCATGCCGCTGCGGTAGCTCATGCCCTACAGTATCGCCCTCACCCGCAAACAGCGCCACGAGCTCGCGTGAGCCCGCAACCGACGCCTTCCCGTATGCTCGGTGAAGCGTTGTTCTCACCGTCGATGGCTTCGTATCCGTCTCCTTGGCAATTTCCGCCGGCGTTTTCCCTTTGAGCAGCAGTCGAACAAACTGCTCTTCTCTAGGCGACAGGGCAGGGGAAAACACCCCCGCATCGAATGTGTCGGACGCACAGGCGATATCCGAATTGTTGTCCCGTTTCCCCCTTAGCAACATGCATACGAAGGCAGCAGCGATAACGGACCCCATCGCCAGCAATGCAATGACCACGGCATCGCTTGCGAAGTATGCCGCCTCAACAGCCGGAATAAGACCAATAGGAACTGCTACGAGCACAGAACAGGCAAACACGTCGCGCCGCCCATGGCCAAAGGCACGAGGGCGGCAAAACGGCGGGGCCACAGTCAATGCGAGATAGACCAACGGAATTAAAAGCGCAAGGCCAATTGACGCGGCCGTTACAGGGGGCATCCCCCATGGCTCGGGAACGACTCTCCATGAAACTCGACAGCAAAACAGCAGGCAAGACATGACGGCTATTGTTTCTGTAAAAATCGCGTCCTGCGGGTGACGAGTTTCCCTTTCGTCAGTCCGTGTCGACCTCTGCGTCAAAGGAGAGTCCGCCGTGCCCCAAATAACATATGAGAGAAGCAGCGACCCAACAAAGCACGAGACACACGAAACGCCATGTAACAACCAAATCGGTGCAAACACGATTGGAATAGAGTCTCCGCGAGCATAGAAAGCCAGGTCGGCCCATTCGGGAACCGTTGCAATAACACCAAGGAAAACACCGATGGCACCGAGATGCCTCGGCCTTCTCATTCCCCCCTTGCATAGCGCAGCACCATGAACAAACGCCGCGAGGCATGCGCCCAGGATAACGAGCCAGGTCATTGCACCTGACGCTAGGCCGATTGAAGATGAAAACCGGTGATAAGGGGTGACCGCCATTACGACAAGCGCAATGGCGCAGGCAAATGTAGCAGAACGGCGGGAAAAGAGCATACGGCCTCCATAGCGTGTCATTATATCGCTCGAGCCGCTCGTTTATCTCTGTTCTCACACCAGCCAGCATCAATGATTCAGGCGAACTCCAATCCGCGCCAGATCACGGTCCGGCTTTTGTTCGCAGTCCCCACATCAAAGCGGGATGCGGTTTCCTTTTGGACGCCGGTTCGAAAGCGCATCCCGTTCCAGGGCAATATTCTGGGATGCAGTTTCCGCAGCACCCCCCATTCGGAAAGCATGTCCCAGTATTTGGCCGAAAACTGGGATGCGCTTTCCGGATGAGCCGAGACAGAGGCCAAGTCGAGCCCAGGAGACCGCCTCGAGCAGGCCGCCTCGCTCCCGTTATCCTCGCCATCCACCCAAGCGTGCTACACTGGCAGCAACTATGCCACCGCGAACGGCCCGGCCACGCGCCTGCCGCTCGCAAACGAACTTTAAACGCACGAGGGTTGGCCATGCCGCTTTTCTCGCAACATACCGCCCGGTTCTCGCCGGACGCTCCCTTGGAGGGCACCAGCTCTCGCGAGCTGCTCAAGCGGTACCAGCCGCTCGAGACGCTTGCGACCGGCGGTTTTGGCTCCATCGAGATCTGCCGCGATACGCACCTGCGCCGCCGCGTCGCCATTAAGCGCATCCCCCTCACGGACGCGCCGGCATGCCCGCCAGCGACATCATGGATGTGCTGCGCGAGGCCCACACCGCCGCCATGCTGCAACATCCCAATATCGTGCAGGTTATCGACTTTACGCACGACACCGCCTATGCCTACCTGGTCATGGAGTATGTCGACGGCATGTCGCTTGCCGAGTTTTTGCACCGCGTGGACGGCCATTCGCTCACGTTTGACGAGGCCGCAGCCATTGCCGACGCACTTGGTCAGGCACTCACCTTTGCCCATGCAAACGGCGTGCTTCACCTGGACATAAAGCCCGCCAACGTGCTTATCGACCACTCGGGCAATGTGAAACTCACCGACTTTGGCATGGCGCGGTTGTCATCCGCCGGCGGCTTTGGCGGATCGCGCGGCGGCACCATCGGCTACATGCCACCCGAGCAACTCGATATCGAGACTGGCACGGTTGACGAGCGCGCCGATGTCTTTGCCCTCGCCTGCGTGATCTACGAGGGCCTGTGCGGCAGCGCCCCCTTTATGGCCGCCACGCCCGGCGACTCGCTCGGCCGCATCATCGGCGGTGCCACCTACCCCAGCGAGCTCATCCCGCACTTTCCCCCGGGAGCTGAGGCTGCGCTCATGAGCGCCCTCTCCCCCATGCCGCAAGACCGCCCCAACAGCATCGAGGCATTTTGCGACCAGCTGCTCGCCGGCTTGGGCAGTGTGCGCGAGGGCCGACGCAGCCTGGAGCAAATGGTTGGCGAGCTTTCGGATGACGAGCAGGAGCTCGACGATATCGAGCCGTCGTACTACGAGGACGACGCCATCGAGGTCGACCCCGCGCTCGGCTGGGCGGGCACGCGCTGGAGCCATGCGCGCGACTACACCATGCACGCTATCTCGGCGCTAGCGTGCGGCACCTTTAGCTTTTTGCTGATGCAACAGCCGGGGTCGCGGCGCTTCCCGGCCTGGTCATTGCGGCTATCGCGATCGGAGCGGCGGCTGGCCTGGCCCCCCAGATCGGCTCGGCCATCTCGGCTGTGGGCTTTTTGATGCTCATGGCCAACGCCACCATGCAGGCGCAGGGCATCCTGTCGATGTTGCCCGTCGCGGTGGTCTTTGCCGCTGCCATGTCCGGTTGGTGGATCGCCTGGGGTCGCACCGAGGCTGCCGCGAGCGCCGCGCTCACCTGTGCACTCGCGCTTGGCTGTCTGACTGGCAATACCTTCCTGGCAGCTGGGGTCGCCGCCGGCGTCGCGTCATTTTGGCTCGGCCCGGCAAGCGCCGCCGCGGCAACGGGCATGGGCGTGCTTTTTGCCCGTCTGGCGACGGTCGCGCTTTCAGCCGGAGGCGTGCTGGGGCTCGGTAACGTTGCCGCAGCGCTGGAAGACCCGCTCCTTTGGGCTGCCTTTGTGCTGGTCGCGACAACTGCCGCAGCGTCATCTGCGCTGCTCAATGCCCATGCCAAGCGTGCCGACCAGGGCTCAAACCTTGCCGCAATCGCCGCCATCGCCGTCACCGGCATCGGCTGCGCAGCGGCATCCTGTCTTGCACACCATATGGAAATTGCCAGCCTTGCAGCCGCGGTCGCCGCCAAGGCGGCAGTTGCGGGAACCCTATCCTCTATAATCGTTGGGATATGCCTATATTTGCTCGGATACCAAAGAACCTATACGGAGAGTGATCTTTCGTGAACTTCCTGAACATCTTCGAGGACCACGTGGCCGGCATCTTCGGTGCCACCCGTGCCCCGTTCTCCTTTAAGAAGCTTGCCAAGCAGGCCGCTCGCGACATGGAGGATCAGACTCTGGTGATTAACGGCGTCAACACGGCGCCGGCACTCTTTACCATCCTGATCGCCGCCGACGACGATCCCATGCTCGCCCCGTTCTACCCCGAGCTTTCGCGCGAGTCCGCGAGTTTGTGAAAGCGCAGGCCGAAAAGCGCCGCTATGTCTTTGTCGGCGAGCCCCTCGTGCGCTTTATGATCGATCCGCAGCTGCGCGCCGGCAAGTTCTCGGTCTTTGCCGAGAACGTCGATGCCCCCACGCTCGGCCGCCTGTACGAAGAAGAGCGCGCCTATCAAAACGGTCTGGGCCAAAACAACTCCGCGGCAAGCCGTGCCGCCAGCGCCCCGCGCGCCGGCCAGCAGCAGTTTGCTGCCCCGCAGCCGCAGCGCC
>ENA-OQDE01000050-OQDE01000050.1-human-gut-metagenome-genome-assembly--contig:-NODE-50-length-67702-cov-31.205268_pt1 | contig 67702 bp, 67 predicted proteins | sample MGYA00242768_ERZ504595 | MGnify/ENA primary metagenome ERZ504595 (study PRJEB26092, sample SAMD00036307) | human gut metagenome | host: Homo sapiens | study: EMG produced TPA metagenomics assembly of...
CCGCCGCGAACCGTCGCCCCGCGCCCAAGCCCGCCGCCGCGAAGCCCGCGCCCACCGCACCTAAACCTCAGCCTAAAAAGGTCGCTCGTTCCAAGTCCGTCGAGCCCAAGCCGAGCCGTGACGAGATGACCTTTGCCCAGCGCATGGTTACCTCCAAGGAGCCTACGGGCGAGAACGAGATCCCTGGCATGGCGCCGGCTCAAAAAATCATCATTGTCCTTGCCCTCATCGCGTTTGTCATCTTTATGGGCTACACGATCCTGACCAGCATGGGCCTGCTCTAGCCCATTCGCGCTGGGTGCCATGCCCGAACACTCTGCCCTTTTCCAACCCTCAACCTCTGCACAACGCATCCGAAAGGTCGCCCCATGGCTTTGACCGACATCTCGCATCCCACCGACATTGCAATGCTCACCGATCTGTACGAGCTCACTATGGCCCAGGGCCTGTGGGAGAGCGGCAAGGCCAATGAGCAGGGTTGTTTTACCGCGTTTTACCGCGACCATCCCTTTGGCAGCGCCTATGCCGTCATGTGCGGCACCGCCGAGCTGCCCGAGCTGGTCGAGAACCTGCGCTTTACGCCCGAGGATATCGACTACCTCGCCTCACTCCAGGCCCCGGCCGGCGGTGCGATGTTCAAGCCTGCATTCCTCGACTACCTGCGCGATTTTCATGCACATGTAAACATCGACGCCGTCCCCGAGGGCGAGCTCGTCTTTCCGCGCGAACCCATGGTTCGCGTCACCGGTCCCGCGCTGGAGTGCCAGCTGCTCGAAACGGCGCTGCTCAACATCGTCGGCTTCCAGACGCTTGTCGCCACCAAGACGGCGCGCGTGGTGCTGGCGGCGGACGGCCGTCCCGTTGCCGAGTTTGGCCTGCGCCGCGCCCAGGTCCCGATGGCGGGCTGGCCGTCGCGCGCGCGAGCTACGTTGCCGGCTGCTCCTCTACGTCCAATGTGCTCGCCGGCCGCCGCTACGGTATTCCCGTCTTTGGCACGCATGCGCACAGCTGGGTGATGAGCTTCGATTCCGAGCTCGAGGCCTTCCGCGCCTTTGCCAAGTCGAGCCCCAAGAACTGTACGCTGCTCATCGACACCTATGACGTGCGCGAGGCTGTGAACATGCCATTACGGTTGCCAAGGAGATGGAAGCGGTGGGCGAGCGCCTGTCGGCCATTCGCATCGACTCCGGCGACCTCGCCAAGCTCTCCAAGTATGTGCGCGGCCGTTTTGATGCCGAGGGCCTGCCCTATGTGGGGATCTCGGTTTCTAACGATTTGGATGAGTACACGATTCAGTCGCTGCTCGACCAGGGCGCGCCCATCGACAGTTTTGGCGTGGGTACCAAGCTTGCGACCTGCTATGACCAGCCGGCGCTGGGCGGCGTGTACAAGCTTTCCGCCCGCCGTGCGAGCGAGGCAGATCCATGGACGCCGGTGGTCAAGCTCTCTGAGCAGCCATACAAGCGCACGATCCCGGGTGTGCAACGCGTGCGCCGTTATTACGACGGCTTTGGCGGCCCGGTCTGCGACATGATCTACGACGAGGACCATCTGGCGGGGGAGGGCGCCGCGCGCGGCAATACCCTTGTGGCCGTGAACGATGCCGCCCTGGTGACCGACGTGTCCGAACTCGAGTATCGCGAGCTGCTGGTGCCGATCGTGCGCGATGGCAGTGCGGTGGCTCCGCGTGAGAGCATCCAGGACGCGCGCGAGCGCTGTGCTTGGGCGCTCGACCATCTGGACGCAGCTTTCAAGCGCTTCCTGTACCCGCAGACCTATGTGGTGGGTATGGAGCAGGGCCTGGCTCAGGTGCGCGACGAGCTCGTGCGTAAGAACATGGCCGCGGCCTCTGCCTTTCCCTGGGCTCACTAATTCCTTGGGCGGTAGGGGCGAGTCACGCTTCCCTGGCCGCCGGCTCGGCCGTTCGCTGAACAGTTGATTGGTTTGACGTATGACGACTTCTTCTAAAACGATGGTGGTAAAGATCGGTTCGTCCACGGTGGTGGGCGCCGACGGCAAGGTCAACCGCGCCTTTATCGGCGGGCTTGCCGACCAGGCCGCAGCGCTGCGCGAGCTTGGCTGGCGCCTGATCGTGGTGAGCTCGGGCGCCATTGCCTGCGGCTATCCCGTGCTGGGCTTCGACCGTAAGCCGGTCGGCGACCTGCCGAGCCTGCAGGCCTGCGCCTCGGCTGGTCAGTGCATCATCTCGTCGGCCTACGACGAGGAGTTCCATGCGCGCGACCTGCTCACCTCGCTCGTGCTGCTCACGCGTCACGACACGGCGCGCCGCACGTCCTACCTGCACGCGCGCGACGCCCTGCTTCGCCTGGTGGAGCTCGGCGTGGTGCCGGTCGTCAACGAGAACGATACCGTCACCGTCGATGAGATCAAGTTTGGCGACAACGACACGCTGGCGGCGCTTGTGAGCTGCCTGGTTTCTGCCGATCTGTGCGTGACGCTCTCGGACATCGATGGCCTCTACACCGCCAATCCGCACGAGGATCCCACGGCCGAGTTCGTCCCGGTCGTGCATAAGATCGACGCCAAGATCATCGCCTCGGCGGGCGATTCTTCCACATCGGTGGGCACGGGCGGCATGATCACCAAGATCCGCGCGAGCCGCATTCTCATGACGGCGGGCATTCAGAGCGTGATTTGCTCGGGCGAGGAGCCCGATGCGCTCGTGCGTCTGGCCCGCGGCGAGAGCGTGGGTACGCTGTTCGATCCGCCGGCGGAGCGCCTGGACATCGCGCCCCGCAAGCTGTGGATCGCACTGGGTGACAAGGCACATGGCTCGGTGACGGTCGATGATGGTGCTGCGAAGGCGCTGGTTAGCCGTGGTTCTTCCTTGCTTGCGGTTGGTATTCGCGAGGTCGATGGCGCGTTTGCCGAGGGCGATGTGCTCGACGTGTGCGACCCGAGCGGCATGGTTGTCGCCCGTGGTATCGCCGAGGCCGATTCGGAAGTGCTGGAGCTTGCCGCCGGCCGCCGCCAGGACCAGATTGCCAGCAACCGCCTGCTCGCAGACCTGGCCGAGAAGCCCGCGATACACAGGGATAACTTGATCGTATTTGCATAAAGAAAGACAGCGCTGCGGATCGTTTCCCGCAGCGCTGTCTTTTTCGTGCCGGCACTTGGGGACGTTCCTTTTGTGCCGGCAGGCGGGGACACTCCTTTGCTAGAAGATCCGGCGCAGGTCTCCGCGGTTGAGGGCTTCGTTGAAGAGGTGCTTGAACACCACGCCGCCGTGTAGACCGTCGTGCTCGAACTCGTTGGTCACCCAGGCATGCGAGTTGCCCACGCGGCTGAGCGTATCGAGCTGCAGGCCCGAATCGACGTACATGTCGTCGAAATACACTGCGGCCTGCAGGGGCACCTCGTTGCACGCCAGTCGCTGCGGGTCGTAGATCTTGTCCCAGCTGGTGTCTTCCATCAGCAGATCCATCGCCGGCTTGAAGGGCTTAAGTTCGGGCATCTGCTCAAACATCCACGGGAACATGGCCTCGCCGGTAAACATGAGCGGGCGCGCTAGCGTGTCGAACTCGGCACGGTGTGCCTTCTCTTCTGCCGCGGCCCAGCGAATGGGCATGGTGTCGCCGTCGGCGTAGATGAACTCCTGAAGCGTCCAGTACAGCGGATTCGTGAGTGTGTTGGTGCGCTCGAAGGCGCGCATCAAAAAGCTGTCAGATACCGAGGCACCGCAGGTCAGCGTGCCGTCGCCGTCAACAAAAGCATGATCGATAATCCAATGCATGCGCTCAAAGCTCGGCTTCATGCCAAAGTCGCTGCCCATGAGCTGCAGGCGCTCGACCGTCATCGGCGAGCCGTCGGGCAGCACGGGCTTTTGCTCCTCGAGGCATCGGCCAGGGCTGCCACGCGCTCGACGTCAGCGGGGTAGCGGTCGTAATACTGCTGCGTCTTGGCGGCCATGCGCGGGAAGGTGTGCGTGTAGACCTCGCTGGCGCTCGCCGGCACATGCGGAATGCCGCCGCAGGTAAAGCTTGCCGCCACGCCCTCGGGGAAGAGCGACAGGTAGCTCAGCGTCAAAAAACCGCCGTAGCTCTGCCCGAGTGTGACCCAGGGCTTGCCGCCAAAGCCCACCAGGCGCAGGTACTCAAAATCGCGCACGATGGAGCTGGCGAGGTGACGCTTGAGGAAGTCCGCCTGCGAGCGTGCAGTATCGGCGCCGGCGGCCGTTGCGCGATCACCCAGTGCCTTGATCGTGCGTCCGTCCACGCAGCTACTGCGTCCGGTGCCGCGCTGGTCGGGAAGGACCACGCGGAAGTGCTTGACGGCCTCCTCGATCCAGCCGTCGCTTGTGGGCGACAGCGGACGCGGGCTCTCGCCGCCGGGGCCGCCCTGCAAAAACAGGAGCAGTGGCAGATCGTCGTTGATGCGGTCGGGCGCGCAAACCACACGGTAGAAGAGCTTGATGCTCTCGGGCGCGCCGGCGATGGGCGCCGGCATAGCGCCGCGGCGCATGGTGCTGCCGACGGCCAGGAGCATCGGCTCCAGGCCGCGCCAGTCAAGGGGGACGTCGATGCTGTGGTCCTCGACGTAAAGGCCGGGGACGTGGTACGAAGTGATGAGGCCATGTGAGTCTTCCGTTCGTTGCGGTGTTTCGGGTTGACCAATTCTACCGCCGCGGGCGAGGCCATGCGCAAATCGGCTACCATGGTTGCAAACTTCTAGGAGAAAGGGCCGCCCATGTCGGTCGATATAGCCACGTATGTCCACGATCTTGCCGTTGCCGCCAAGCAGCGTCGGCCTCGCTTGCCACGCGAGCGATGAACAGCGCCAGGAGGCCGTGCGCGCCATGGCCGCGGCGCTGCGCGACGCGTCGACTCCATCGTCGCCGCCAACGAGCTCGATATGTCCGCTGCGCGCGATGCGGGTACCTCGCCGGACTGCTCGATCGCCTGCTGCTGACGCCCGAGCGCGTCGAGGGCATGGCCGCCGGCCTGGAAAAGCTCGCCGAGCTGCCCGATCCCGTGGGCCGCGTGCTCGACCACCGCGTGCTTGCAAGCGGCGTGGACCTGACCCGTGTGAGTGTGCCGCTGGGCCTGGTCGCCATGGTTTACGAGGCGCGTCCCAACGTGACGGCCGACGCCGCAGGCATCTGCATCCGTACCGGCAACGCTGCATTCTGCGCGGCGGCTCGCTGGCCTATCACTCGTGTGCATGATTTCTGAGCTGCTGGCCGATGCGCTCGAGGCCAAGGCTTCCCGCGCGAGGCCGTGTCGATGATCGAGTCCACCGACCGCGAGGCCACTGGCGAGCTCATGAAGCTCCGCGGTATTGTCGACGTACTCATTCCGCGCGGCGGTGCAGGCCTGATCCAGCGCTGCGTGCGCGAGTCGCTTGTGCCGGTGATCGAGACGGGCACGGGCAACTGTCACATCTACGTGCATGAGTCCGCCGACTTTGATAAGGCGCTCAACATTATCGTTAATGCCAAGACCCAGCGTGTAGGCGTGTGCAATGCCGCCGAGTCGCTGCTGGTCGACCGTGCCGTGGCCGATGCGTTTTTGCCCGCGGTCGTGGCCGTGCTGCATGACCACGGCGTGCTCATTCACGGCGACGAGGCCACGTGCGCCGCATGCGCCGACGCCGGGCTTGCCGAGGGCGATGACTACGTTGCCGCGACTGAGGAGGACTGGGGTCGCGAGTATCTGGCGCTCGAGATGAGCGTGAAGGTCGTGGCGAACGAGGACGAGGCCATCGCGCACATCAACCGCTACGGCACGATGCACTCCGAGGCCATCGTTGCAGAGGACACGGATGCTTGCGAGCGCTTCCTGGACGAGGTCGATGCCTCGGCCGTGTATGCCAACGCCAGCACGCGCTTTACCGACGGCGGCGAGTTTGGCCTGGGCGCCGAGATTGGCATCTCGACCCAAAAGCTCCACGCCCGCGGCCCCTTTGCCGCCGAGGCCCTCACCACCTACAAATACAAGCTCCGAGGCACCGGCCAGGTCCGCCCCTACGCCCGCGCAAATAAAAACCACCACAAAGGTGCCTGTCCCCTTTGTGATGGTTTTGGAATTAAGCCTGAAAGGTGTCGCGGTCGGGGGCGAAGGACTGCATGGCCGCTATGGTGCGGTCAAAGAGCTCGGGGAGCTCCCAGCCCAACATCTCGGCGCCCTGCGAAATCACGTCGCGCGAGCAGCCGGCGGCAAAGCGCTTGTCCTTGAACTTCTTCTTGAGCGACTTGGTCGTAAAGTCCATAACGCTCTTGCTCGGGCGCATGATGACTGCAGCGCCGATCAGGCCGGTGAGCTCATCGCAGGCAAACAGGATCTTTTCCATCTGCAGCTCGGGTTTGGGCAGCGAGGTGTTGAAGTCCGACGTGTGCGTCTGGATGGCGCGAATGAGCTCGGGAGACGCACCTTCGCCCTCAAGAATCTCGGCAGCATAGATGGTGTGGTTCATGGGGTCGTCCTCATGCTCCTCCCAATCTAGGTCGTGCAGCAGACCGACGATGCCCCAAAACTCCTCGTTCTCGGGGTCGAACTCGCGCGCAAAGTAGCGCATGGTGCCCTCGACCGTTTCGCCGTGGGTGATGTGGAACGGGTCCTTATTGTGCTCGTTGAGCAATTCGAACGCACGGTCGCGGGTGATTCCGGCGGAAAGTGGCTCTGCCATAAAAGACTCCTTGTGCTCGCAGGTATCGCTAAGAATGAATACTACTAGAACGACTAGAACGAAAAAACCACCACAAAGGTGCCTGTCCCCTGTGTGGTGGTTTTTGGCGCGGATGGGTTAGTTGAGGGCGGCTTGGGCTAGGCGGGCTTCGGCGGCCTCCTCGGTGACGCCCAATGCCACGGCGAACTCCTCGATGGAGCGGCGCTTGGCTTCCTTGAGTACACGCATATAGTAAGAGCTGGGCTTTTTATCTGCTTCCTCGGCCTGACGAATGCGGTGCATCATGGTCTTTGCCACGCGGACCGTCTCGGGCGCGCCCAGCTTGAGCTGCTGCTTAAAGTGCGTCTCCTCAAGCGAGCTGTTGCGCTCGGTAAAGGTGTCGCACTCCAGCTCGTCGTAGTGGCTCAGCAGGTGCTCGGCATCTTGCTGCGAGATGGCAGCGTGCAAACGGTCGGCCTGCGCCACGGGGTACATAAGAATCGTCTGCGCATGCCCCTGCTTGGTCTCGAGCAACAGCATGGGCTGCGGTGTGTCGTCCCTAAAACCGACGACGGTGCAGACTCCCTGACCCGGATGAATGACGTGTTGACCGATTGAGAACATGCTACCTCCAACTTATACGAATTTACGTATGTCTAGAATAACACGCTGACGTGCGCAAATCCTCACTTTATGCAGGAAAAGCACACAACTCTGATAGGTAAGAGTATTCGATAAAAGACACAGCTCATTCACACCTTTATGCATTTTCAACGCGTGCATAATCTGCAGGCAGACCGGCATCTTTGAGTGAGTCCATGCAAGCTGTAGTCAATTTTGTGCATATGCAATTTCGATTGGCTTTACCCTGCGACAGTGCCCGTCGCTTGTGATAGAGTGCTACAAACTCTGGCTTTTGCCCTACGAGTGACCAAGAGCTCGGGGGCTTTAACACAAGGAGGATCTATGCCCGAGAAGATTGAAGAGCTGGTACGCGCTGCGCTTGCTGCGGCCCAGGAGGCCGGCGACCTTTCCGCATTTGAACTTGACGATTGCGCTATCGAGCGACCGGCTGACACTTCTCATGGCGAGTGGACCTCTACCATGGCCCTGAAGTCCGCCAAGCTGGCCCACTGCGCCCCGCGCAAGATCGCCGAGGCCATCGTTGCCCATATGCCCGAGGATCCCGCGATCGAGAAGGTTGAGATCGCAGGCCCCGGTTTCATCAACTTCTACCTCTCCGTTGCCGTCAAGAATGCCATCTTTGGCGAGGCTCGCGAGAAGGGCATGGACTTCGCTAAGTCCAACGTCGGTGGTGGCCTGAAGACCCAGGTCGAATTCGTTTCCGCCAACCCCGTCGGCCCCATGCACATTGGTCACGGCCGCTGGGCCGCTCTGGGCGACTCCCTTTGCCGCGTCATGGACCACGCCGGTTACGACATCCAGCGTGAGTTCTACATCAATGACCACGGCTCTCAGATGAACACCTTCGGCAACTCCATCAGCACGCGCTATATGCAGCTTGCCGACATCATCGCCAAGCAGGGCGTTGATATCGACGAGGCTCACAAGCTGCTGATCGCCGACCGCGACGCCTTTGTTGCCGACGAGAACGACGAGCACCCCGAGACCCATCCGTATCAGGACAACTTTGCCGAGACCTTGGGCAAGGACTCTTACGGCGGCGACTACATCATCGACGAGGCCGCCGAGTTCTGGCGCACCGACGGCGACAAGTGGGTCGACGCCGATCCGCAGGAGCGCATGGAGATCTTCCGCGAGCGCGGCTATGTAAAGATGGTCGATAACATGCGCGACCTCTGCCACGCCGTCAACTGCGACTTCGACCGTTGGTACTCCGAGCGCTCGCTGTACGTGAAGGACACCGAGGGCGAGACCGCCGGCACCTCCGCCGTCGACCGCGCTTTTGAGAAGCTCGACAAGATGGGCTACCTCTACACCAAGGACGGCGCCTGTGGTTCCGCTCCACCGATCTGGGCGACGACAAGGACCGCGTCCTGATCAAGTCCGACGGCGAGTACACCTACTTCGCCTCCGACGTCGCCTATCACTGGGATAAGTTCCAGCGCGTCGATCACGTCATCGACATCTGGGGCGCCGACCACCACGGTTACATCGAGCGCGTCCGCTGCGTCTGCGACGCTCTGGGTTACCCCGGCAAGTTCGAGGTTCTACTGGGCCAGCTCGTCAACCTGCTGCGTAACGGCAAGCCCGTCCGTATGTCCAAGCGCAAGGGCACCATGGTGACCCTGCAGGAGCTCGTCGACGAGGTCGCTCCGATGCCGCTCGCTACACGCTCATCTCCAAGAGCTCCAACCAGATGGTCGACTTCGACATCGAGGCCGTTAAGAAGCGCGACAACTCCAACCCGGTCTATTACGTGCAGTATGCTCACGCCCGCGTGTGCTCCATCCTGCGCCGTGCCGCCGACGTTACCGCCGAGCAGGCCGACGAGATGGGCATGAAGGCCGTTGCCGCCAAGGCCATCGGTGAGAACGTCGATTACTCGCTGCTGACCGACCCGACCGAGCTCGCCCTTTCGCGCAAGCTCAACGAGCTCACCGACCTGATCGCCAGCTGCGCTCGCGACCGCGCTCCGTTCCGTCTGACGCACTTTGCCGAGGAGCTTGCTGGCGACTTCCACAGCTTCTACGCTGCCTGCCAGGTCCTGCCGAGCGAGGGCCGTCCCGTCGACCCCGAGCTTTCGCGTGCCCGTCTGGCCGCTTGTGATGCTGTCCGTGTGACGCTCGCCCTGGTGCTCACCCTCGTTGGCGTTTCCGCGCCCGAGCAGATGTAATCTGCGGGTCATTTGACCGTGTAGGTTTGGTTTAACTGAGCCCTATAAGCCCGATCTCCTACGGAGGTCGGGCTTTTTTCGCAAACGCCGACGTATTGATGAATTTGGAACTGCTGGAAATACGAAACTATGCCGGTTTACTACGATGAATTGAGGAATTCTAACCACGCCGGCTTTTTGCTAAAAAGTGCAAGGCATCTACCTGCGGTTTTAGTTCAACAAGTTTCGGAGTGGTCGCGGTTGAGCGATTCATCGTAGTAAACCGCCATAGTTTTGGCGGAGGCAGTCAGATTTGTGGGTGGCAAACAAAGAGTGTCCCTTTTGACTAGTCGTTTAAGAACGTCCCCCCCCAATGACTAAGTTGCAGGTGGCGGCGGTTGTGTTACACTAACACAGCGTAGTTGACGCAATCATCTCGATACAGATCAATGATGTCCGTCGTTTTGAACGGAACTAGACTGTTTAGCCGCCCTGAAGGTTTATGCAGGGAGCATGTGATCACAGGGCTTGAAAAGAAAGTTGAGCAAACACTGTGTCTGATCAACAGCAAGAAAACGAAATAACGACGACGCAGGCCGCTCCCGCTGCACCGGTTGCGTCGGACCAGGTCGCGGCGCCCGCGCAAGCCTCGGCTCCTGAGACGCCTAAGGCTGCTTCGACGCCTATGCCTGTAGCGGCTGAGAAGGCCGTGCCTGCAACTGGTGAGGAGGCTGCTCCGGCAAAGCCCAAGCGCATGCGCCGCACGGCCAAGCCTGCCGCTGACGGCGAGGAGGTCACCAAGCCGAAGCGCCGTACCACGCGCACGACGCGCGCCAAGCTCACCGTTGCAGCTGACTCCTCGGCGCCGATTTCCGATGAGGTCGCGCAGGCACGTGCGTTGGCGCAGATTAGCGAGGCTCAGGTGGTGCGCGCCCGCCGTCGTGCTGCCGAGCGCGAGGCCGCGGCTCTGACCGAGCTTGCAGCTCCGTCTGTGCCCGAGACGCCTGCCGCCACCGAGACTCCTGTCGCCGACCAGCCGACCGAGAAGCCGGTACCGCGCACACGCCGTCGCACGGCTGCTAAGGCCGAGCAGGTTGCTGAACAGGTAACCCCCGAGCTCACTGAGCTTCGGTCCGTTCCGCGGCAGGGGAGGGCACATCGCCTGTTGAGCCGCTGCGCCTGTCGAGGCCAGCGAAGTTCCCGTTGTCGATCCGGCTTTGCGCCCGCACCGTCGCGGTCGCAAGCCCAAGGCCTTTGTCGAGGCCGAGAAGGCCGCAGCCGCAGCCGCCGCCGCTCGGGATGCTGCGGCGACCGCCAAGTCCTCAACTGCTGCCGATGAACCCGTCCAGGATGCTACGACTTCCGAGGCCGTTTCTGCCGATGCCGAGCCCGCCGACGTCCGTCCCGGTCGCAGCCGTCGCACTGCTGCTAAGCGCACGTCCAAGGCTAAGGCTGCCAAGAAGGGTGCGTCCGAGGATTCCGCCGAGACGACCGCCGATGCATCGACTGATGCCGTCGAGCCCCAGGACGTCGAACAGCCTGCATCCGAGAAGCCCAAGCGCGGTCGCAAGAAGTCCGTTAAGGCCAAGGCCGCCGAGCAGCATGCTGATGTCGAAGCGCAGGTTGATTCTGGCGCCGAGGCCAATGACGCCGCTGCGGCCAATGTTGACACCACCGCAACCGATGGTGCCGCCCCCGCCGAGAGCGAAGACGGCGCTCGCCCCAACCGTCGCCAGCACAAGCGCAACGAGGAGCGCAACGAGCGCAAGGACGAGCGCAACAACGACCGTCGCAACCGCCAGCGCGATCGCAAGCAACGCAACAAGGAGCGTAATGCCGCTCCCACCGAGCCCACGCTTTCGCGCGAGGAGCTCGCTGCCATGAAGGTCGCCGAACTTCGCGAGAAGGCCAAGGAGTTCGAGATCGAGACGACCGGCAAGAAGAAAGCCGAGCTCGTCGAGGAGATCTACGTCACCGCCGCGAAGGGCGAGGGCTTCCGCGACATCAAGGGCATTCTGCAGATTCGCCCGGACAGCTCCGGCATCATCCACGCCCATGGCTACATGAAGTCCAACGACGACGCCTTCGTGCCCGCCTACCTCATCCGCTCCGCGCGCCTGCGCACGGGGCGACGTCATCGAGGGCTCGCTGCGTCCTTCGCGCGGCGGCGACAAGCGCGCCGGCCTCGCCAAAATCACGACCGTCAACGGTCTGGACCCCGAGCAGATTCGCAACCGCCCCAAGTTCGGCGACCTCACCCCGGTCTATCCCAATGAGCCGCTGCGCATGGAGCACGGCAAGGATTCCATCACCGGTCGCGCCATCGACATCGTGTCGCCGATCGGCAAGGGCCAGCGCGGCCTGATCGTGTCCCCGCCCAAGGCCGGCAAGACCACGATCCTCAAGAAGATCTGCCAGTCTATCTCGATTAACAACCCCGAGGTGCACCTCATCTGCCTGCTCGTCGATGAGCGCCCCGAAGAGGTCACCGATATGCAGCGTTCCATCAAGGGTGAGGTTGTGGCGTCGACCTTCGATATGCCTGCCGACAACCACACTCGCGTGGCAGAGCTCGTCATCGAGCGCGCCAAGCGCATCGTAGAGCTGGGTGGCGACGTCGTGGTGGTGCTCGACTCCATCACGCGCCTCGCCCGCGCCTACAACTTGGCGGCGCCCGCCTCGGGCCGCATCCTTTCGGGCGGCGTCGATTCGGCGGCCCTATATCCGCCCAAGCGCTTCTTGGGTGCAGCCCGCAATATCGAGAACGGTGGCTCGCTTACCATCCTGGCCTCTGCCTCATCGACACCGGTTCCAAGATGGACGAGGTCATCTTTGAGGAGTTCAAGGGCACCGGCAACATGGAGCTTAAGCTCGACCGCGACCTGGCCGACCGCCGCATCTTCCCGGCTATCGACCCCGTTGCCTCCGGTACGCGTAACGAGGACCTGTTGGTCGACGAGCAGATGCGTCCGTTTGTCTTTGGTCTGCGTCGCATTCTTGCCGGCATGAACAATACCGAGCGTGCGGCGGCGTCGTTTATCAAGGGTCTGAAGGGCACCAACACCAACCAGGAGTTCCTGGTGCGTTCGGCCAAAAAACACAGCGACTACGAGCAGACGTTCTAGGTTGTCATCCACGCGCTGCGATAGTCATCAATGCGATAAAGGGTCGGGGCTTTGAGCCTCGGCCCCTTTCCATTGCGCCGCTCCGCGCTTATTTTTGACCGTAAGACCGACGAGCAGCAGGTTTCCCGTTTCAATCCGACATCGTCGCTTGCAATCGGCAGGGTGGTTTCGCATAATAGCTTTTAAGCTTCGCGACGGAAAACGCAGATGAAACGAACCATATACCGTTGCTTTGGGGCATAGCCCCGCTTCATCTTCTCTCGCGCAGCCAACTGAATGATGCGATTTGGGTGCTGGAAGATGGGGAGAGCTCATGGCTTCTTCTGATGCAACACAACGAGCAGTCCTTGCCGGACTTTCGTGCGGGATCGGTCTTGCCGCTCCCGTGGTTATGTATGCCGCGACGCTGCCGTTTTCGTCGGTGAACGAGACGGTCGTGGCGGGTGCGGTTCCCTTCGCCGTGGGGCGCGGTGGCGGGGCGTGGGTATCTATGCCGCCTCGCTGGGTATCTCCGAGTACCGTGTGCAGCGTGAAGAGCGTCTGTTCCAGCCCGATGCCATGGGCGGTGCCGCCAATCTCAATCAGCATCAAAGCGAGTTCAAGACCGCCTCGATTCCAGCTCAGCAGCAGGATGCGACTCCTTACGCTGCGACTTCTGCTTCTCAGGCTCAGTCGGAGCAGTCTACCTCGGCATTCCTTTCCGGCCTGACTGGTGCGTTCCAGCGCCGTCATGCGATGATGGTGTCCCTACCATCGCTCGAGCCGCAGATGCCATGGATGAGGCCGAGGCTTGGTCCATGATCGACAGCATGCTCGACGACGATTCGCCGGTGAGCTGCGACCCTGCGCGCTCGCGCGACGTCTATCAAGTCGCCATCGACGAGCTCACCAACGGCGGGCAGACCGGCTCCTTCAATCGCGACGACATCGCCGCCGCGGCACGCGCCGTGTCTGGCTCCCAGGCCGCCCCTGCGGGCAGCACGGCGGCTTTTGTGGCACTCGTTGCCAACGCGGCAGCCAATAACGCCTGCAGCGCCACCTCGCGGACGCGAACGCTTCTGCCGATAATTCGTACGTTGATGAAGCCATGACCGCGGACGAGGAGGCCGTTGCCGCCCGCCGTGCCGCCGAAAGCTCGCTTTGGGGCGCTCCTGCCCAGCAGCGGGCGGCTGAGGCTGCGCCGTACAACGCAAACCTCGCCAGCATGCCTATCATTTTCGGTGCCGCGGACATCGATCTCGATGACCTCGATGAGCCTGCAGCCATCACCGCATCGATTGATGCCCAAGATCGCATCGACACCGGCGACCTTCCGGATGCCTCGCTCGAGGTTGATGTCCCCATGGCCGATTACTCGGGCCACGAGGACATGTGGGCCGCTGCCACCGCGATTCTGGACGAGATCGACGAGCCTGCTCCTGTTGCAGCTCCCGCTCCCGTCGCTGCCCCTCAACCTGCTGCACCCGCCTATGTCGCCGTCACAGCGCTGTGTTCCCCGAGGATACCGCCCGTATCTCGCGCGAGGGCATCGAGCGAGCCGAGGCTATTGCCGCCGGCATTATGGAAAATCGTCGTCACGAGCGCGTCAATCAGATCCTCGAGGAAGAGATCGAGCGCCTGCAGTCCTCTACCGCCAAGCGTACGGGCCGTGCCTATCTGAGCGTTATCGAGGGCGGTACCGCCAGCTTCGCGCCGCTCCGCGCGGAGGCATAACTTCTGCATGGTTAAGATCAATCGAAAATGGGCGGTCGTGACCTGCCTGATGGCGCTCTTGATCTGGGGCAATTCGCTGGTTCCCGGCTCGGGGTCGGGTTCGCTGAGCCTAACGGTCATGGAAGCTATCCGCGGTTTCCTGCGCGGCGTGGGACTCCCATATGCATGGGTGACCAACTTTGTTGTTCGCAAGTGCGCGCATTTTACCGAGTATATGGTGCTCGGCATCTTGGCAACGCACGCCTTTGATTTTGAGGGCCGGCGCACCTTTGACGTGCTGCTGCCCACGGCGGTGTTCCTGCTGCTGATTCCCTCGATCGACGAGACGATTCAGCTCTTTGTGCCGGGACGCGCCGGCATGATCACCGATGTGATGATCGACTGCTGTGGTGCGGCAACGGGCGTTGTGCTCCGATATCTCTTACGGTCGCTGATGTGCGCCAAAAAGGCCGCCTAGGACGTATTGTTTGGTCCTAGGCGGCCTTTTTTATTTGAGAGCTTATATGAGGCGTGGTGGCGTCGTTCCGTAGGTCGGATTTGCCGGGCGCGCCACGTCCTGTGGGTGCGTCTGCTACTGAAGCGCCTGTGCGCCCAGGGCCAGGCAGCCCATAATGCCCTGCTTGCCCTCGAGGCTGTTGTTGACGATGTAGCTATCGATGTCGGCCATCTCGGGCGTGACGATGTAGCCGTTGAGCATCTCGGCGCACTTCTTGCGTGCGAGCGGCACGATGGGGGTGTGGTCGGCCACGCCGCCACCGATGACGATCTTCTGCGGTGCGTAGCACAGGATGTAGGTCATGAGCGCCTGCGCCAGATAGCCGGCGAGCAGGTCCATGGCCTCCGAGTCATCGGCCATCTCTCCGGCGCTCTTGCCACCCCAGCGCTTTTTAACGCCGGGGCCGGCGATGAGGCCTCGAGGCAGTTGTCGTGGAAGGGGCAGCCGCTGTGCTCGCCAATGGTGTCGCGCGGGTCGCGCGTGACCAGGATGTGACCGGCCTCGGGGTGCATCATGCCGTGCACGAGCTGGCCGCCCGAAAGCACGCCGGCGCCCACGCCGGTGCCGATGGTCAGATACACCACGTCCGTGAGGCCTTGGGCGCAACCAAAGGTGACCTCGCCCAAGCAGGCGACGTTGACGTCGGTATCGTAGCCGCAGGGAATGTCGAGCTCGTTTTGAATGGTGCCCAGCAGGTCAAAGTAGCGCCATGCCGTCTTGGGGGTCTCCAAGATCTTGCCGTACTGGGGCGAGGCGGGGTTGACTGCGGTGGGGCCAAAAGCTCCGATGCCCAGGGCGGCGATGCCTTTGTCTGCAAACCATGCGTTGACGGCCTCAACGGTCTCCTGCGGGGTTGTGGTCGCAATCTGCTCGCGCTCCAGGACCGTGCCGTCCGCATAGCCCGTGGCGCACACCATCTTTGTGCCGCCGGCCTCGAGCGCTCCGATAAGCTGCTGCTCTGCCATAGCGTCCCTCTCTATTGGGCGAGTTACTTCACCTCTAAAGTATAGCGCCCTAAAAAACTAAGAAAGCGCTATAAAAAGAAACCTTGCAGCCCAACGGACGATGCGAGGTTTCTTTGGTGCTTTTAGTTGTTGGGCCGTCTCTACCCGCGCGGCTTGATTTTATCTCGCAGGGACTTGAGGTTCTCGAGTGCTGCGTTGAGCGTTTCGTCTCGCTTGGCAAAGTGGAAACGGACCAGATGGTTGACAGGCTCGCGGAAGAAACTCGAGCCGGGCACGGCGCCCACGCCCACCTTTGAGGCTAGGTCCTCGCAGAAGTCGAGGTCGCTGTCATAGCAAAACTCAGAGATGTCCATCATCACGTAGTAGGCGCCCTGCGGCACGTTGTGCGTGAGGCCGATGCTGTCGAGTCCCTGACAGAATAGGTCGCGCTTGGCGGTGTAGAGGTCGAGGACCTCCTGGTAATAACTGTCGTCGAAGTTGAGGGCGGTGACGACGGCCTCTTGCAGGGGAGCGGCGGCGCCTACGGTGAGGAAGTCGTGGACCTTTTTGATGCGCTCGGTGATTTCGGCGGGAGCGATGGTGTAGCCTAGGCGCCAGCCGGTGATGGAGTAGGTCTTGGACAGCGAGCTGCAGCTGATGGTTCGATCGAACATGCCGGGCAGCGTGGCCATATAGACGTGCTCGTGGGGCGCGTAGACGATGTGCTCGTATACCTCGTCGGTAATGCAGTAGCGTCGTACTTTTTGCAGAGGTCGGCGATAAAGGTGAGCTCCTCGCGCGTAAAGACCTTGCCGCAGGGGTTGGAAGGGTTGCACAGGACGATGGCCTTGGGATCGTTGTCGCGGAAGGCCGCCTCGAGTGTCTCGCGGTCAAAGTCGAACGCAGGTGGGTTAAGCGGCACGTAGATGGGCTCGGCACCCGAGAGGATCGTGTCGGCGCCGTAGTTCTCGTAGAATGGCGAGAAGATGACGACCTTGTCGCCGGGGTTTGTGACCGTCATCATGGCGGCCATCATGGCCTCGGTGGAGCCGCAGGTGACCACGATGTTCTCGTTGGGGTTGATCGGCATGCCCATAAAGTGCTCCTGCTTGGCGGCAAGCGCCTCACGCATGGCCTGGGAGCCCCAGGTGATGGAGTACTGGTGATAGAGCGGCTTGGGGTCGCTGGCGATGGCGCTCAGGCTGTTGAGCAGCTGCGCCGGGGGATCGAAGTCGGGGAAGCCCTGCGACAGGTTGACGGCGCCATACTTATTGGAGATGCGCGTCATGCGGCGGATGACCGAATCGGTAAACGTTGCCGTACGGTTGGAGAGTTCTTTCATGCTTGTCCTTTCGAGCATTTGCAGTGGGGCAAGTTTACTCCTATGAAACCGGTGGGAATTGCTCGAAATGGTCTCGAAAAACTCTTTTCAAAATTCTTGAAAATTGGGGCTTGCATCGCGTGGCGTTCCTTGCAATAATAGTCGAGCGCGAAGCGCACAGGACACGGTGGGTGTAGCTCAGTTGGCTAGAGCGACGGGTTGTGGTCCCGTAGGTCGAGGGTTCGAGTCCCTTTACCCACCCCAGTTCTTGCTTCGTGTTGATATCGGGTCGTTAGCTCAGTTGGTAGAGCAGGGGACTCTTAATCCCAAGGTCCAGGGTTCGACCCCCTGACGGCCCACCACACGATATCTCCTCTAAAGTCCGCCACAACGGACTTTAGCTTTGGGTCGTTAGCTCAGTTGGTAGAGCAGGGGACTCTTAATCCCAAGGTCCAGGGTTCGACCCCCTGACGGCCCACCAAAGATTGTTAAGACGGTCAACTTCGGTTGGCCGTCTTTTTTATTAACCTCGCATGGGGCCGAACCCGTAAGGGCACAGACGCTTTACAAGTCGAGCCTGCCCTGGGGGTCGGTGAATCCGTCTGTACCCTCCTTGAGCTTTTTCTCGTCTGCTTTCACGCGACGTTCGAGCTTCTTTGTATCTTCGGCAGGCGGTAGGTTCTCGGGTACAATTCCGCGGTCGATGAGGCTGCCACGCACGCTTGTGTTGTTCTCGACGTGCTCTTGCTTGATCTGGTCCAGACCGTACAGGTCGTGTTCCTCGGCGTTGAAGGCCGTCATCGAGTTCGTAAGGTCCTTTGCTTTGATGAGAACATCGGCTAGCCTGTCCGCCAATGCCGAGCTCTTGGATACGCCGAGCTGTTGTTTCATTTCCGCCGTGCTTCTGCCGCCGAATAACGCTTCGTCGCCCTTCGACTTGATGATCGCGAATCCTTTGGAGTCCACGCCGCGTTTGAACGCAATACCCGAGAGCTGTTTCTCTGAATCGGATAGCGAGTGGCGCGCCTGTAAGCGCTGAATCTCTGCGAAGCGCTGCTCTATGAGCTCTTGGCGGCGCGTCTGCACGGCAAAGTATGCCTGGGCGAGCGCGATCTCTGGCTTGTTTGAATCTCCGTTTTGGGCGATTAATAGCATGCATAGCGCGTAAGCTTGTAGTCTTTAACCGCGCGAGCGGCGACACCGGCAGTTATCATTTTCGTGGTGTCACGAAAATGGGAATCAACTGGAGTTTTGTTTGTTTCGCACGAGACTTTTGCCCTCTTAACAACTTCGGCGAAGTTCTCCCATCGAGTGTATCCCATGGGTTCCATTAAATCGCGTGCGAGCCAATACTCAACGCCGTCTTCCACATTGGCGTAGCTATCAAGTTCGACACGCCACTTCTCGATATCACTACTGTCCATATCTCCTCCTCGCTGATCTATTGTCTATGCGCGCTTTGCCCGCTCTGTACTCAGAATAAGGATACGCTGCCGTGCGGACACGAATGGGCCCCGTGCCACTTCGAGGTCACGGGCCCATAGATATCGATTAGTTGTGCTCTGCTCTAGATAGGTGTCCAGTTTAATTCGATCGATAGTGCGAACCCAGGCTTTCGGTCCGCTTGCGCATGGCTTTGACCATCTCCGTTGCCAGCTGATTCTGCGATTGCAGGCGGGCGAGGGCTGCGATCTCGCTGTCTTTGGCATGCGGCTTGCTCAGCGCCGTTGCCTCGTCTTTCAGGCTTTCAAGCTGTTGCAGGGCCTTGGATAGACCTGCTTCGGTCCTGTTGATCATGCAATAGGTACTCATCGTGTGCTTAAGGCTGTGTGTCAGGCGTTCGGCATCTGTTGTGGCAATGCCATACTGAGGGAGGGCGATATCCATCGGAGCGGCCGCCTCGGGAGCGTCCAGCGCTGCTTGGGCTGCCGATGCGCCCGCGATGCGCCCAAACACGATGCCGTTGGCGCTTGACAAGCCGCCGATGCGGTCGGCGCCGTGCATGCCGCCTGTTGCCTCACCGCAGGCGAAGAGGCCCTCAATGCCCGTGTACGCGGTCATGTCGATCTTGATGCCGCCGTTAGCGGCGTGGGCATACATCGCAACGCGCATCTCGTCAGTCGGGGCGATGCCGTGCTCGTCTTGCAGCCAGGTGGCAAAGGTCTGCACAAACTCTGGGACATCCTCGCGAGGGAAGTCGTAGTGGAGTGCCAGGCCTTCGACACTTGTCTGATCGATGACGAGATCGATAGCGCGGGAGGCCAAGCGTGACGTGAAGGGACCATATCCAGAGCGCTGCTCGAGCAGGTCGTCCAGCTTGTCGTCGGCAATATCTACCGGCTGGTCTACATGTACGTAGCGCCAGGTTTTCTCGTTGAAGACCAGGTTGCGCTTGGGCTCGATGAAGCCGGGCATCATCTGCATGAACTCTATATTAGTAAGTGTTGCGCCGTGCGCCAGCGCGATGGCCTGCGAGGAGCTGAGCACATCAGCCGACGTAAGGCTGCGCTCGAACAGGCCGCTTGTGCCACCGGCTGCGATGATCGTGGCCTTGGCGGCAAAGGGCACGATTCGATTTTCGGTGAGGTCGTAGAGCACGGTTCCGGTTATTCTGCCGTTCGTGTCCTCAACAAGGTCGATAAGCTCATGGCGGGGGAGCAGGCGAATGCCGAGCGACTCGATCCGGGCTGTCAGAGCGTCCTCAAGGGGTTTGCGGGTGAGGCCGCGCCACATGCGCGTCTTGTGGTCAAAGCAGGGGATAAACTGCTTTTGCTGGGCGCTCTCGGCGCTTTGCGGACGCTGGAGCTCAACGCCCAGGTCTTGCTCGAGCCATTCAATTGCCTGGGGAATGCCGTGGACAAACGTCTGGACAAGCTCGGGGTCGGCGACGCCGCCACCAACGGTCTGGATGGTATCGATGAGGTCTTGTTCGTCGTCTTCGTTAACGGGTCCGATAAGCCCCAGGCCCCAGGTTCCGGGGAAGAAGCTCGATCCACTCATAGTCTTGCCGGCGCTTGCCACAGCGACGGTTGCGCCGTGCGTGCCGCTTCGATGGCGGCGCAAAGGCCCGCAATGCCAGATCCAATTACCAGTACATCAGTCGATTCCATCGGATTCCTTTCTCGTCCGGCGCATTGTCGCATGGGTGATCGGCAATGGGGCCGCAAAGACTCGGCAAATCGGTAAAGGGCAAATATGGCAGGTGGGCGTCATGGACGTTCTGACGCTCCGTCTCATCACATCTCGTATTTCGCCCCAACTGATATATCGGCATTAGCTGCCCTGCGACAGCGTAAACAAAAAGAGCCGCTACCCCGAAAGGTAGCGGCTCCAAAGCTCAACTATGTGAGCATCGCGCGGGCGCGACTAGGCCTTGAGGGCCTCCTCGACGGCGACAGCGCAGGCGACGGTGGCACCGACCATGGGGTTATTGCCCATGCCGATGAGACCCATCATGTCGACGTGCGCAGGCACGGAGGAAGAACCGGCGAACTGGGCGTCGGAGTGCATGCGGCCCATGGTGTCGGTCATGCCGTAAGAGGCAGGGCCGGCGCCCATGTTGTCCGGGTGCAGGGTACGGCCAGTGCCGCCACCAGAAGCGACGGAGAAGTACTTCTTGCCAGCCTCGAGGCGCTCCTTCTTGTAGGTGCCAGCGACGGGGTGCTGGAAGCGCGTGGGGTTGGTGGAGTTACCGGTGATCGAGATGTCGACGTTCTCGTGCCACATGATGGCAACGCCCTCGCGGACGTCGTCGGAGCCGTAGCAGTTAACGGCAGCGCGGGGACCATCGGAGTAGGGGATGGTCTCGACGACCTTGAGCTCGCCCGTGTAGTAGTCGAACTGGGTCTTCACGTAGGTGAAGCCGTTGATGCGGGCGATGATCTGAGCGGCGTCCTTGCCCAGACCGTTGAGGATAACGCGCAGCGGCTTCTTGCGAGCCTTGTTGGCGTTCAGAGCCAGGCCGATAGCGCCCTCAGCGGCAGCGAAGGACTCGTGGCCAGCCAGGAAGGCGAAGCACTCGGTGTCGTCGGAGAGCAGCATAGCGCCAGGTTGCCGTGGCCCAGACCGACCTTGCGGTCCTCGGCGACGGAGCCGGGAACGGTGAAGGCCTGGATGCCCTCGCCGATGATGGCGGCAGCCTCAGAAGCGGTCTTGGCGCCACGCTTGACAGCGAGAGCGCAACCGAGGGTGTAGGCCCACTCGGCGTTCTGGAAGGCGATGGACTGGGTGTTGTTGACGATCTCACGCGGGTTGAAGCCCTTGTCGGTGCAGATCTGCAGAGCTTCCTCGAGGGAGGCGATGCCGTTGTCGGCGAGGCACTTGTTGATCTTGTCAGCGCGGCGCTCGTAACCTTCGAACGTAACAGTCATAGTTATTTCCCTCCCTTTCTACTCGTGAACCGGGAACACGCTGGCGACGGAGTGAGTCTCCTCGTCGGTGCGCGGGTCGATGTACTTGGCAGCGTTCTCCCACTGACCATAGTGGCCCATAGCGCCAGCGATGGCCTCCTCGGGGGTCTTGCCGGCCTTGACGCGTCGGTGAACTTGCCGAGGTTCAGGAACTCGAATGCGATGATCTCGTTCTTGTCGTTGAGAGCCATGCGGGTGACGTAGCCCTGAGCGAGCTCGAGGTAACGAGCGCCCTTGGCCTTGGTGCCGAACATGGTGCCGACCTGAGAGCGAAGGCCCTTGCCGAGGTCGTCGAGGGAGGCGCCCACGGGCAGGCCGCCCTCGGAGAACGCGGTCTGGCTGCGGCCGTAAACGATCTGCAGGAAGATCTCGCGCATAGCAACGTTGATGGCGTCGCAGACGAGGTCGGTGTTGAGGGCCTCGAGGATGGTCTTACCGGGAAGGATCTCGGAAGCCATGGCGGCAGAGTGGTCATGCCCGAGCAGCCGATGGTCTCAACGAGGGCCTCCTCGATGATGCCGTCCTTGACGTTCAGCGTGAGCTTGCAGGCGCCCTGCTGAGGTGCGCACCAACCCACACCGTGCGTAAGACCGGAGATGTCGGAAATCTCCTTAGCCTGGACCCACTTGCCCTCCTCGGGGATGGGTGCGGGGCCGTGGTATGCACCCTTGGCAACGGGGCACATGTTCTCCACTTCCTGTGAGTACTGCATGCCTCTCCTCTCTATCGTGTTGGCGTCCCGTCTGGGGGTCGTGGCTGGCGATTGCCGGGCGACCCTTCGAAAGGGACATGACATGCAGCCCCTATAATACCGCGAAATGCACGGAATATTCGGCGAACGGCTCAGTTTTCGTAGCGAGAAGTCCGGAAGTTTAAATTGAAACGGTTTAACTCTATGTTCTGTGGTCGCGAACTTCCGTAGAGGGGGTTCGTCTTGGGCAAGCTTTTGGTCAGCTCTTGTAAGCGTTGCAGTGGCTGACCTGTTGCAACGGTGCCGTTCGCCGCCTATTTACTGCCTTTGGCGCGCGAGTCTATTGTTTTGCGTGGATGTTTTGATGGCACGCTTCAATCGTGCTGTATTGGATGGCAAGCAGATCCCGGCGAAGGGAGCGCCATGCAGCGCGTTTGGAGAACGGTTACCGGCTTTTACCATGTCTGTGCCCGCGGTACGGGCAAGCAGCTCATCTTTGAGGGCGATGAAGACCGGTGGGAGTTTTTGGAGTTGATGCGCGACTGCTGCCGGGAGGCAGGCGTCACGGTTATCGCTTGGTGTCTTATGGGCAATCACGTGCATCTGGTGCTGGCAGATTACGAGGACGCGATGAGCGCGGCGATGCACCGGCTGCTTTTGACGTACGCGCGGCGGTTCAATAAACGCACGGGGCGCACAGGTCATCTGTTCCAGAACCGTTTTGACCGGCGCTCGCTCGATACCGACTGGCAGGTGATGGAGGCTATTCGCTCCGTACACGCCGATCCACAGGAGGCGGGCGTTGGCCTAATCGAGCGTTATCCCTGGAGCAGCTTTGCGGAGCATTTGCGCGCTTACGACGGTGACGCGGCTGATGTCGCGAGGGGATTTTCTGATCCTTCTTGCGTGCTTGAGCTCTTTGGTTCTGCCGAGGGCTTTATTGCCTATTCACTTTCGACGCCCGACGGCGGCGAGCCAGCGCTGGGCGATATGAAAGAGACGGAGTGGGAACGCCACGCCTTTGCCGGCAAGATGGCTAAGGAACTCGGGGTTCCGCTTCGCGGGGTTAAAGCCGCACCGCCGGCGCAGCGCGATACCGTTATTTTTGGATTGCACGATGCCGGTTTCACGGTGCGCCAGATTGAGCGCTATACCGGGATTGGCAAAAGTACCGTCTCTCGTATTGTGCGTGCCCGCGCGCGGACGGCGATGCGGACTGGCGGAAACGTGATGTAGGGTCGCCTGTGCGCCGCAGATGGGGTCGTCCATACGCCGCAACAAGCGTTCAAAAGCTTGGTGCGGCAACTGCACTTCTTAATATGCATAGAACAATCGCCATCTTGCATAAAATAAGGGCTCAGTCCGGGTTTGCCCGTGCCTACCCCCATCTGCGCCGTGCAAAAAATGGAGTTTTCAGCATCGCGGTACTGCCACTACCGTCGCAATTTTGCAACATACGGGCCCCGAAGCTATTTATGCCTGCCGATGCGCTCCCGAAGCTCATGTTTGCGCCCCTGAGACCACGATGCTTGTTCTAAAACGCACTATATATGCGCCTGGAGACGTTGATTAACGCTTTCGATGCGTATACACACAGCTTGGCGTGCTGAATATTCGCAAAAATGCACGCCGCTCCCTATGGGACCCGTCTGCAGCAGGCGCGAAGCGAATCGGAGCCCAGCTGGATGGGGCATGGGACGATGCTAGGCGTGCTCGTGGCCCTGCCGCAGGCCTTTGGTGCTGTGGAAAACGCCCGTGTTCGCGTCTGGCTGTGTGGTAAATGACAGACGGGGTGCCGGACGCGCGGACTTTGTGCGTTCGCGCTCATTAGAAAAACAGAGCCGCCCGTATCGGGCGGCTCGGCAATCAAAAACCTTGGATTCGGGGCATACGCTACTGGTTTGCTTGCCCCTCGAGCATGCCGTCGAGGGTGCGCCAGGCGAGCTCGGCGCATTTGACGCGGGCGGGCATGTGCGAGATGTCCTGGAGCTGGGCGGCCTCGTCCAGATCTTCCAGGTCCTCCTCGGAGAGCTGTTCGCCGCGGATCATGGCGAGGAAGAGCCCTGCCAAGCGACGCGCTTCCTCGACCGTCTCGCCGGTGATGAGGTCGGCCATGATGTCGGCGCTGGCCTGACTGATGGCGCAGCGTGGCCGGTAAAGGAGGCCTCCTCGATCACGCCGTTCTCGACACGCAGCTGCAAGGTGAGCTCGTCTCCGCAGCTGGGGTTGATGCCGTCGTGCTCGTGCGTGGGAGCATCCATCTCGTACTTATAGTCGGGGTGCGAGTTGTGCTCCATAAATGTGGTGGAGGTGTACAGATTACCCATTGAATGTGCTCCAAACGTGATGCAGGCCGGCGATGAACTTGTCGATGTCGGCCTTGTCGTTGTAGAAGGCCACGCTGGCGCGGCAGCAGGCAAGGTTCTCGACGCCCAGCCAGGTGAGCAGCGGCTGCGCGCAGTGGTGACCGGCGCGGATGCAGACGCCGTCCATGTCCATGATGCTCGCGACATCGTGCGGGTGGATGCCCTTGACATTAAAGCTCACGACACCGTGGTGGTTATCCCAATAGATTGAGCCGATGATCTGGACAAAGTCGAGCTGCATGAGCTCGCCCATCAGGTAGTGGACGAGTGCCTGCTCGCGTGCCTGGATGTTTTCGTAGCCCACCGTGTTGACGAGGTAGTCGAGGGCGGCGCCTGTGGCGAAGATGCCGGCGGCGTCCTGCGTGCCGGCCTCGAACTTCTCGGGGACGGGAGCCCAGACGGCGTCCTGCTCAGTAACCGAGTCGATCATCTCACCGCCGGTAAGCATGGGCGGCATGGCGTTGAGCAGGTCCATCTTGCCCCACAGCACGCCGATGCCCATGGGGCCCATGGCCTTGTGCGCACTAAAGGCAAAGAAGTCGGCGCCCAGGTCGGCCACATCGACCGGCATGTGCGGCAGCGACTGCGCGCCGTCGACGACCAGGTAGCCGCCGTACTTGTGCACGAGTTTGCCGAGGTTCTTGACCGGGTTCTCGACGCCCAGCACGTTGGAGACCTGTCCCACGGCTAGGATCTTGGTCTTGGGACCCACCTTGGCAAGAACCTCCTCGGTGGTGAGCTGGCCGGTCTTGGTGGGGTAGAGGTAGACGAGCTTGGCGCCGGTTTCGCGGCAGACCTGCTGCCACGGAATCAGGTTGGAGTGGTGCTCCATAATGGTGATGACGACCTCGTCGCCCGGTTCGAGCACTGTGGGCGCAAAGCTCTTAGCGACCAGGTTGAGCGACTCGCTCGTGTTGCGGGTGAAGACGACCTCGTTGGCCTGTGAGGCGCCGATGAGGTCAGCGATCTGCTGGCGGACCTTCGCGATGGCGTCGGTGGCCTCGACGGACAGCGAGTACAGGCCGCGCAGGGGGTTGGCGTTCATGCGCTGGTAGAAGTCGCGTTCGGCGTCGAGCACACAGGCAGGGCGCTGCGCGGTGGCGGCGCTATCGAGGAAGGCGATCTCGGGGTGCTGCTGGAACAGCGGGAACTGGCCCTTGTAGGGGTTGGTCTCGATGTCCACGGTGGGCCAGCAGCGCGAAGCCTCGTCGCTGGCGTCGAGCTCCATGGGCTCGGGGGCAGTACAGGTATCGCATTTAACGTGCTCGGTGTCGATCATGCGAGCTCCTCTTCAAAGTTGTCGATCAGGTTGTTGCCTAGGCGGACGACGGCGGCGCGGGTGCGCTCGTCGGTGGCGGAAAGCGCGGCGTCCTCCAGCTTGGCGCGGATGAACAGGTCCTCGGCGGCGTTTTGGTCAAGGCCACGGCAGGCGAGGTAGAACAGCTGCTCGTCGCGGACGTGACCGATGGTGGCGCCGTGGTTGCCGGCGACGTCGTCCTCGTCACAGAGAATGACGGGAACGGTCTTGTTGTCGACGCCCTTGTTGGCCAAAAGCACCGTCTCGCGTTCGGTGCCGGTTGCACCCTTGCAGCCGTGCACGAGGTCGATGGTGCCACGGTAGACCTTCTTGGACGTGCCGGTCAGCACGCCGTTGGCGTCGATCTCGCACTCGGTCTTGCGACCGCGGTGGCGCAGCTCGTAGTTAAGTCGCGCACCTGCTCGCGGGCGCCCAAGTAATCGGTATCGATGGTCACCTTGGCGGTGTCGCCCAGCAGGTCGCCGGCAAGGCCGGTGGCGCTGGCGCCGGCACCCAGGACGGTGTGCTGCACGTTGACGCGCGCGCCCTCGTCCAGGAACAGGCCGGTGTCGTCGAGTGCGATCCAGCTGTCGTCGAGTGTCTGCGTGCAGGTCACGTTGACGGTGGCGTACTCGTGGGCGCACACGCGTAGCACGGAGCCACGACACCCTCGCCGGTAACAGGAGAGTCTAGGGCAATATGCAGGTCGAGCGTTGCCTGCGGGCGAGCGACGACGTCGATGGCGGCGATGGCCGCGGCGGCATCGACACCGCTCACACGCACGGTAACCGTGGCGTGCTGGTATGCGGGCACATCGATGACGATGCGCTTGGTAGCGTGCTCGGCCAAGTAGGCGTAGGCAGCCTCGCCCATGCCGGTTTCGAAGGCTTCAGCAGGGGAGAGCTCCTCCTCGAGCTTGATGGCGCCGGCCTGGTAGACGGAGGTGGCGGGCACGTCAAGCTCGGTCTCGGGCGTGATGCGGGCGCGGTCGGCGGCATCACCGGGGGCGGAGGAGCGGCGCTCGGGGAAGCGCTCGGCCATGGCGTCCATGGCGGCGTCGAACGCGTCTGTCACGCCAATAAACTGCTCGCCCAAGCCTTCGACCTCAACGGCCTCCGCGGGAGCGGCGGCAAGCTCGTCAGAGAGCTCGAGCTTGGTCTGATTCATCTTCAGCCAGCCCCAAGTGGCAGCCGGCATCGCGTTGACCTGCTCAAGGGTGGTAGCAGCGGTGTTGGTTTCCTGTTTCATTATCCGATCGCTCCTTCCATCTCGAGCTTGATCAGGTTGTTCATCTCGACGGCGTACTCCAGCGGCAGCTCCTTGGAGACCGGGTTGCAAAGCCGTTGACGATCATGGTGCGGGCCTCTTCCTCCGAGATGCCGCGGCTCATCAGGTAGAACACCTTGTCGTCGCCGATGCGGCCGATGGTGGCCTCGTGGCCGATGTCGACGTTCTTGGCGCGGATGTCCATGGCGGGGATGGTGTCGGAGCGGCTCTGGTCGTCGAGCATGAGCGACTGGCAGCTCACGGTTGCTTGGAACCTCGGCCTTGGGCGTGGCCACGATGGAGCTGCGGAAGGTCTGAATGCCGCCGCTCTTGGAGATGCCCTTGGTCTCGACGGTTGCCGAGGTCTCGGGGGCGTTGAGCACGACCTTACAGCCGGTATCGAGGTTCTGCCCGGCGCCGGCAAAGGTGATGCCGGTAAAGCTCGACCGGGCGCGGCGGCCGTTGAGCACACTCATGGGGTAGAGGTAGCCCACGTGGCTGCCGAAGGAGCCACTGATCCACTCTATGTCGCCATCCTCGTCCACGCGCGCACGCTTGGTGTTGAGGTTGTACATGTTTTTGGACCAGTTCTCGATGGTCGAGTAGCGCAGGTGCGCACGCTTGCCCACAAAGAGCTCGACGGCGCCGGCGTGGAGGTTGGCAACGTTGTACTTGGGCGCGGAGCAACCCTCGATGAAGTGCAGGTCGGCGTCGTCCTCGACGATGATGAGCGTGTGCTCAAACTGGCCGGCGCCCTTGGCGTTAAGGCGGAAGTAGCTCTGCAGCGGGAAGTCCAACTTGGTGCCCTTGGGCACGTAGACAAACGAGCCGCCCGACCATACGGCGCCGTGCAGGGCCGCAAACTTGTGGTCGGTGGGCGGGATGAGCGTCATAAACTTCTCGTGGATGAGCGGCTCCCACTGCGGGTCGTGCAGGGCCTCCTCGATGCCGGAATAGACGATACCCATCTTGGACGCGGTGTCCTGCATGTTGTGGTAGACCAGCTCGGAGTCGTACTGCGCGCCGACGCCCGCCAGGTAGCTGCGCTCGGCCTCGGGGATGCCCAGGCGCTCAAAGGTGTTCTTGATGTCGTCGGGCACCGACTCCCAGTCGTGCTTTTGGTCGGTGTTGGGCTTGACGTAGGTGACGATGTTGTCCATGTCCAGGCCCTCGATGGAGGGGCCCCACGTCGGGTCGGGAAAACGATTGAAGATCTCGAGGGACTTTAAGCGCAGATCGAGCATCCACTGTGGCTCGTCCTTCTTGGCGCTGATCTCGCGCACGATGTCGGGCGTGATGCCGGCGTCGAGGCGCTCGAATCCCTCCTCGCCGTAGGTGAAGTCGTAGAGGCTGCGGTCGATGTCCGCGACCTCGGTGCGGTTCTTGGTCATTGCGTCGCCCCTTTACGCCTGCTGCTCGGCAGCGGCGGCCTCGGCCTGGGCGCGCTGCTCGGCGGCCTCGCGCTCGAAGGTCTCAAAGCCGTTCTTGTCGATCCAGGGGATCAGCGAGGCATCGTCCTCGCGCACGATGTGGCCCTTGACCATAACGTGGACGCGGTCGACATCCAGGTGCTCCAGGATGCGCGTGTTGTGCGTGATGATGAGCATGGAGCCGTCGCAGCTCTTGCGGTAGGCGTCCATACCGTGGCTGACGGTGGACAGGGCGTCGACGTCCAGGCCGGAGTCGGTCTCGTCCAAGATGGCGAGCTTGGGCTGCAGCAGCAGAAGCTGGAGCATCTCGACCTTCTTTTTCTCGCCGCCCGAGAAGCCCACGCCCAGCTCACGGTTGAGGTAGGCGGTATCCATGTTAAGCTCGGCCGCGAGCTCCTTGACGCGACGACGGAATTCCTTGCCCTTCATCTCCAGGCCGGGGCGGCCGGCGATACTGGCGCGCAAAAAGCTCGACAGTGGCACGCCGGGGATCTCGACAGGGGCCTGGAAGCTCAGGAACAGGCCGGCGCGCGAGCGCTTGTCGGTGGTGAGCTCGGTGATGTCCTGGCCGTCAAAGACGATGCGGCCGTCGTTGACCGTGTAGACGGGGTCGCCCATGACCAGGTGGCCGAGGGTAGACTTGCCGGCGCCGTTGGGGCCCATCAGCACGTGGGTCTCGCCGGCGGCGACGTTGAGGTTGACATTGTGGAGGATGGTCTTCTCGTCCACGGAGGCGGTGAGACCTTCGATGGAAAGTAGCGGATTTGCGCTCATGCTGTCCCTCTCTGTATATGGTGTACTCATAGGTGTACTAAACCCTAGGAATCTTCTCGGAATAAAGTTACTATGGGTTCGGCGTTAGTCAAGGGAAAACCCGACTAATCCACTCGACTTTTCAAATTCTGGGACAAAATAACCTGTTGTGTTTGTCCCACTTACTTAAGATTTGGGACAAACAAACCTGGTTATGTTGTTCCAGATGCGATGGGAGGGTAGGTATGCTCATTTCTTCTAAGGGCCGCTATGCCCTCCGGTTAATGATCTATATCGCGGCGCTGGGTGACGCCGAGGGCAAGATTGCTTTGCGCGAGGTTGCCGACCGTGAACATATCTCGCAAAAGTATTTGGAGCAGCTGGTTCGTCCGCTCATGAAGGCGGGCCTGCTTAAGAGCGTGCGCGGCAAAGGCGGTGGCTACATGATGGCCAAGGACCCCGCCGAGGTGCGTGCTGGCGACATCCTGCGCGCTGTCGAGGGCAGCACGGCGCCCGTGGCGTGCGACGGCATCGACAACAGCTGCACCCGCAGCGATTTGTGCTCAACCGTCAAGTTCTGGCGCGGCCTGGACGACGTGATCGAAAAGTACGTCGACGGCGTGACGTTGGCCGACCTGGCCGCCGTCCCCGAAGTCAACTTCAACATCAAGCTGTAGGTTTAGCGCAATTCCTTAAGATTTCGCGGAGGGTTGTTGCCGTTTACCGAGGGGTTGTTGTGCAACAACGGGTGAGCTGCAATACTTAATTCTATCTTTGCAAACTGCACTTTAACTACACCAATGCAGGGAGGATCTTATGCAGCGCAAGCATTCTGCTATTGTCGCGGGCCTGACGCTGGCGCTTTCGTTTGGCGCCGTTTCCGTGCCGGCACCCGCCGCTGCCGAGGAGCCCACGCCGGGCGTTGCCTCGGATGCGACCGATATCGATAAGGGTCTCTATACCCAGCAGTCCTTCTCGGGCGTGCTGAGGTCGGTCCAGGGCGTTTCGTTTGTTAACGTGACCCCCGAGATGAAGTACTTTACCAAGTACGAGAGCCATGGCAACTATAACCAGGGCTTTTCGTATGGCGACGGCTATAACGCGCTGGGTTATTACCAGTTCGACCGTCGATGGTCGCTCATTCCGTTTATGAAGCAGGCCTACAACTACAACCCCGAAAAATACAGCATGCTCAAGGATGCGATTGATCGCGGCAGCGAGATTTCCAACACGAGCAATGCCATGTACGAGAACGGCCAGCTCACCGAGTTGGGCCGTATTGCGCAGGAGGCTTTCCGAGGTGCTTATAACACCGACCCTGTTGAGTTCTCGGCTCTGCAGGATGCGTATGCGTACAACTCGTACTATGCGGTGACCGAGGCGTGGCTCAAGAGCGGCCTGGGCATTGATATTTCGGGCCGTGCCGATTGCGTTAAGGGCATGGTGTGGAGCATCACCAACATGTGCGGCACCGGTGGCTGCAGGGACTTCTTCCGTTGGGCAAACCTTTCTAACAGTATGACTGATCGCGAGTTTGTGACGGCGCTTTCCAACAGTGTGGTCAATAACGTGGCGACCAAGTATTCGAGCCAGCCCCAGTATCATGAGGCTGGAAGAACCGCTACCGCAACGAGCTGAAGGACTGCTTGGTTTATATCGCCGAGGACGAGGCCGCTGCCGCTGCGACGCCCGTGCAGCCCGAGCCCACGCCGGCGCCCTCGCCGACGCCTGATTCGAATGACGACTCGAGCGACGATGCCAACGATGACAGGATGGATGCGCCCTCGACCGGTGCTGACGGTGATGGCTCTGCTGGTGGCACTACCAACAACGGCTCTACCTCGAACGGCTCCGATTCAAACGGCTCTGCTGCGGGCGATTCGTCTTCAAGCTCTGCCGGCAATACGGACAGCGACGCTTCTGGTTCGACCGGCGCTGGCACCTCTAACTCATCCACCGGCTCGAGCGATTCGTCCGTTGGCACCGGCTCTAACAACGGCTCCGGCTCTGACGCAACCCCTGGTTCCGATGCTTCCAAGGATGACTCGAATAAGGCGCCGGACGTTCCCGTTGCTTCGCCGGACAAGAAGCCTTCTTTCTCCGAGCAGCTTGGTTCTACGCTGGGCTCTTCGCTGATGGCTGGCGTCAATAACGGCTCGACCCAGAACAAGGGCAACTCTGATCAGGTTTCCACGGAAAAGATCGAAGCCGCAAAGGGCGACTCCAAGGACAAGGCTTCCGAGAAGACCGAATCCGATAAGGGTTCTAGCTCTGAGGAGAAGAGCGACAAGTCCGAACAGAAGAAGGACGAGGATAAGAAGTCTGAATCTGAGGAGAAGGACAAGAGCAAGGCCGAGGGCGAAAAGAAACAGTCCGAAGACGACGACAAGAGCGGTGCTGACAACCGGGTCCAAGAGCAAAATGACTCCAAAACGGTGACCACCACGACCACGACGACTACAACTACCAAGTCCTCGGGCGGCAACATGCCCAAGACGGGCGACTTGATCGTGATGGCGAGCCTTGCTAGTGCAAGCTTGGCCACACTGGGCGCTACGTCTATCGTAAGTGGTAAGCATAAGCTCGATCAGCAGAAGAAGGCTTCTGGGGAGGACGGCTCGGAGGAGTAATCTTCTAGATCGTTTTCTATAAAAGTTTGGGACGGGGTCCGGTGCGGCGGCATCGGGCCCCTTTTTTGTTGTGCAACGATTTGTTATGCCCCCTCGGGGGTCTGTTGCTACCGTTGCCCGAAACGTTTGCATGTCGATATTATTGTGCTCTACCCGCTCGCTACAATGGGCATCGTGCTGCGTTAGAAGGAGAGTTTACGGTGTCTGAACAGGTGAATTGTGGTTTTACTCATGCGTTTGGTGCACGGTTGCTCAATCATGCGGATAGCGCAGCTCTACCGGTTGATGCACACGACTTTTCCGATGCAATCAATCGGTGTTTACTCGTCGATAAGATATGTTTATTGCCGATATATTGGACAGTGAAGCACCTGTTGCGTTTTGCTGTCGGCCCAAGGGTTTTGGCAAGAGCATGAATTTATCGATGCTCAAGTGCTATTTGGAACGACCTGATCACCGGCTGCCGGATCGAAGCCTGTTCGCTGGTACCCAGATTTGGCAGGCGGGCGGCGGTCGCTATCGTGATGAGTACGCGAGTTATCCGGTCATCATGCTCGACTTTACAGTTGCCGCTGCGAGGCGCGACGCCGATGCTGCGGCGGCTATTCGCAGCGCTGTCGCGAACGAGTGCGCCCGATTGCTGCCGCTGCTTGCCGCACCTGATCTGTCAAGACGTGAGGTCCGTCTTATCGAGAGGGCGGCGCGTGGGGTGGCCAGCGATAAGGAGATCGATGCGGCGCTTGGCGTGCTTATCAAGCTGCTCCAGGCAGCTTTCGATGAGCAGGTTGTTCTTCTGATAGACGACTACGACGCGGTATGTCCAAAGCGTTTGGACGCTAAGGACGACGGTAGCGTGGATTCCCTAGAGTCGCTCAGCCGAATGTTGTTCGACACCATTGCCGATGCCGGCGACTCGTTGCGATTGACGTGTCTGATGTGCGAACGCCCCGGTCATGCCGAGTTTGCGTTGTCCCAACGTGGGGTTTCCTATCGGTCGGCGACAGCGTTGTCGAGTTGGTGTGATCGATGGTTCGGTTTTTCGGACGACGAAGTCCAAGTGCTGTTGGATTGCATCGGTCGCAACGGCTGTCTGGATGACGCGCGTGAGTGGCTCGAGGGCTATCTGCTTGGTGGTTTTTATTGCTCGAGCCCGGAGCGCGTGGTGGACTACGCACATCGCGGTTGCGTCGCGCCCGTTCGGGCAGATCTGTATGGTTACGCCGACCGTCTGAGCGCATGCGTCGGCGACTGGAATCTCATGCGCCTGTCCGCATTGTTCGATTTACTTGAGGCGCATGGGTTTATTGAGGTGCCAGTGCATGTGCATGCCGAGGAGGCCGATGCCGCCAAGCCCGAAGATATCTGGACAGCGCTGTATCTGTCTGGATTTCTTACGACGGACATGACGGGGCATTCGGAAAACGGCGCGTGCCTTCGTTCCCTGCGTCTGCCTAATAACGAAGTGCGTCAGGCGCTCCGTCTTGTAATTCTGGAATGGTTTGAGTGCGCCGTTGAGGACGTTGGAGTTATCGACTCGTTCCATGACGGGCTGTGTCGAGGAGACGAGGACACTGTAAAGCAAGCTTTGAGCTGTGCTATCAGCGATCTGGGCATCGATGTGGGCCAATCAGATATGCCGACAGCCTATCATCTGGCGCTTCAGGGGCTCTGCTTTGGACTGCCCGGCTATTGCAATCCCAGCTCCAAGCGAAGTGGCGTCTCGGATCGCTGGGATATCCAGGTGATTCCCACCGGTCGGGTGTTTGACGTGGCCGACACGCTCGGCATGCTCGATGAGCGACCGCTCATTACGGTCAACATGTTGTACGACCCTGGCGTCGATGCCCTGGGCCTGGAACTGTTGGCGGTTCAGGCGCTGCTCGACATAGAGCGCGACGGCATCGATGATATCCGCGTGCCGCGCCCCGCCGTCGGGCGCATGCGTTGGGGCTTTGGCTTTGACGGTCAGCGTGTGTCCGTGGTGTGTCAACGACTGTAGCGGCGGGCGAAAGCCTTTACTACTCGGCGTCCTTCAGGGGCGGCATGGGCTTCCAGTTGGGATCCTTAACGATCTTGCGGGCGTCCTTCATGCCGCGGCGCAGCGCCGGAATGCCGGTCTTAAAGCATTTGTCGACTGCTGCCAGACGAATGAACTCCTTGCAGAAGGTCGCGGCATTGCCCAGACGGAACAGCATGGGGTGGTAGTCACCGTAGATCTGCATATAGCGAGCGAGGAAGCCTCGGTTGCGCATGATGTAGTAGCGGTTGGTGTCGCTCGTGGAGTTGAGCTGGCGCTTACCGGCGATGTCCCAGTTAGAGACGGCGCGGGCGCGCTTGAGCACCACGTCGGCGACCACGGCGGCGGGGAAGTGCTGGCTGGCTACGTAACCGTAGCAGGCATCGTCGCCGTAGATAAAGAAGCGCGCATCGGGCAGGCCAATCTTGTCGACCACGCGTCGCGAGAACATGCCTCCCTCAAAGCACAGCTGGTTCATGGAACGGTAGCCCTCGGGACCCAGATCCCACTTGGCGATGGGGTTGGGAATGCCGAGCGAAAGGATGAGCTGGTACTGCCAAAAGAAGGCGCCGCCGTCAAAGTCCAAGCGCGAACCCTGGATAACATCGTAGCGGTCGGTCCACTTGGCCAAGCGCTCGATGCCTTCGGGGATGACGAGCACGTCGTCATCCATCACCCAGAACCACTGGGCGCCTAGGTCGTAGGCGCATTTAGTGCCGGCCGAGAAGCCGCCCGCACCGCCGCCGTTTTCGAGCTGCGGGGCGTAGATGACACGGTCGGTGCCGCCCTGCGCGTCGGGCTGCTCGGTGTCGATGCCCACAGGTTGGCCAGGCGCTCGTTGAATGCGGTGCACATGGCCTCGGTCTCGCGCGAATTCTCGTTATCGACAATCACGATGCGCCAGGCGTTGCCGTGAGCTCGGTCATAGATTCGAACAAGTTGGCCAGGAGTTCCTGGCGCTTGTACGTAACGACGACGATGGCGAGCTTATCGATGGGAGCGGGAAGGGTTGAAGGCATGGGGCAATATATCCTTTCACGCGCGGCGCGCATGCGCTGCACGGAAGCTATCGAATACGTCCTTGGGACTGTCCTATTGTAAAGGCTCGGCGCACCTTGGCGGCAAGCTTTGAATAAAACGCAGGAACCTGCCACGGGCCCGCCGCATGACGTGCGGCTACTTTGCCCGCAAGAGGCTCCATAGATTATATAAACGCCCGCTGGCGCGCTGACCCTTTGATACCATGAAACGACAGGTATTTCCTAAGGAGCACATTTGTCTACTAACGCCTCTGGCAGCCCTGTTCTGTCGCTGCTTATCCCCATTTACAATGTTCAGCGCTACCTGCGCGAGTGTCTCGATTCCGCCCTGGCGCAGACGCTCAAGGATATTGAGATCATCTGCATTAACGACGGGTCGACCGACAACTCGCCGGCGATTATCCGCGAGTATATGGAGCGCGATGGGCGCGTCAAGATGATCGACAAGGCCAACAGCGGCTACGGCGACTCGATGAACCACGGTCTGGAGATGGCGCGTGGCAAGTACGTTGGCATCTTGGAGTCCGATGACTTTATGGCGCCCGACGCACTCGAAAAGCTTGTCTCGGCCGCCGATAGCAATAATGCCGACTTTGCGAAGGCGAACTTTGATTTCTACTGGTCTAAGCCCGAGGAGCGCCGTTCGCTGCACGAGATGTTTAAGGCAAGGGATTGTGGCAAACCGGTGCATCCCAGCAATACGACGCAGTTCTTTAAGCAAAAACCGTCGATTTGGTCGGCCGTGTACCGTCGTGATTTTCTTGAGCGCAACGGTATCAAGTTCCTGCCGACTCCGGGGGCATCCTTTCAGGACACGTCATTTGCCTTTAAGGTGATCGCGTGTGCCGAAAAGGCTATTTACCTGCATGATGCCGTGTTGTCGTATCGCCAGGACAACGAGAATTCCTCGGTCAATTCTTCGGCTAAGGTCTTTTGCGTCAATACCGAGTATGCCGAGATTGAGCGTTGGATTCGAGAGGATTATGCCCGCGACCACGCAAGTGATGACGTCGCGCGCATGCTCAAGTTCAATCAGCTCATTAAGTACGATTCGTATATGTGGAACTACGTGCGCCTGGCGCCTAAGTTCTATAAGGAGTTCCTGGTTCAGATGGCTAAGGAATTTCAGGCGGCCTTGGACGCGGGGGAGTTTTCGCTTGACGACCTCAAGCCGTGGAAGCGCGCGAATCTCGCTGCCATCCTCAAAGATCCTGAGGGTTGGGTTGACGAGCATCCGAGTTTTGCGACGGATGGCGCCTTGGGGCGTGCTAAGTATTACGCCTCGGTTGGAGGCCCAGGCGTGGTTGCCGCCTTCCTCATCGAATCGCTGAGGGGGTAGGTCGGCATGGGAGAGGTCTCGTGTCCTAAAGCTACCATTGTCGTCCCCGTTTATAACTCTGTGCGTTCCATTCAGCGATGCCTCGATTCGCTGTTGGCCCAGTCCGAGCGCTCGATTCAGGTTGTCTGCGTCAACGACGGTTCGACCGATGATTCGTTGGACGTGTTGCGCCAGATCGCGCAGGCCGACGATCGCGTACTGGTGGTTGACCAGGAAAATGCGGGCGTCTCGTGTGCTCGAAATGCCGGTATCGATGCCGCCGAGGGCGAGACCGTCTTTTTTGTGGACGCCGACGATTACATCGATGCCCAGACGGTCGAGCGTGTGCTGCATGCCATTGAGTCTGCAGATGCCGAGGCCGCCGTTTTTGGCGGTGTCTGTGAGCCAGCCGATGCTGCCCCCAAACGCGTCCAGCAGCTCATGAGCCCAAAGCCGGTACCTTCGGCGCCCGTGATCCCCAACTGCTGTTCCATTCGAATGCGCAGCCCTATGCCTGTCGTGCGGCTTTTTCGCGCGAGCTGCTCAATCGCGAAGGCATTCGCTTCGCCCCCGGTTTGGCTTTGGGCGAGGATGTCGTCTTCCAATTTGCGGCTTATGCGCTTGCCCGCAAGACCGTCGTCATGCCGGATAAGTTCTACCACTACGTGATGGAGAGCGAATCGGCGACGCACGAGTTCAACAGTGTCGAGGCTCGCGCCAAAAAGCTTGACGCCCACATGAGGATGCTCGAGGAGGTCTTGGAGGACTGGGCGGCCTACGGTCTTTTGGACCTGTGTCCCGGCGCTGATAACTTGGTTTTTGGACCTTATTGTGTTTGATTTGGCACGCTTGGACGCTAACGACTACCTCCGTGTAGCCGCTCGCGTCAACATGGACCTCACGACGTTTTTGGGAACGGAGTGGGCGGATATGCCTGCTAAGGGCGCCGTTCGCCGTGTTGCCCACAAGCTCGTTGCGGCGACCTCGGGTGTTTCGATGGCAGATGCCACGCTGTTCTATCTTTCGACTCGCGGTCTCAAAGCCTGCCTGGAGCGCTTTATCTAATTCCAAGCGCTGCCGCCCGCCGCAACTCGGCTGCTAAAATAACCCTGTTACACGCTATTCAACAGGAGGTTCTCTTGCAGAACTCTGATACCCCTAAAGTTTCGCTGCTTGTTCCCATCTGCAATGTCGAGCGCTACCTGCGCGAGTGCCTCGATTCCGCCGTGGCGCAGACGCTCAAGGACATCGAGATCATCTGTATCAACGACGGCTCCATCGATAGCTCGCCAGATATCATCCGCGAGTACATGGAGCGCGACCCCCGTGTAAAGATGATCGACAAGGCCAACAGCGGCTACGGCGACTCGATGAACCGCGGCCTGGAGATGGCGCGCGGCGAGTACGTGGGCATCCTTGAGTCCGATGACTTTATGTTTGAGGATTCGCTCCAAAAGCTGGTCGCCAAGGCCGATGCTGAACATGCCGATGTGGTAAAGGGTGACTTTTACCTGTATTGGTCCACGCCCAGCGAGCGCCGTGAGCTGTTTGGGATTGTCGACGAGCATATGGCGGGCGCCGCGTATCGCCCCGTCGATCGCCCGGGCATCTTCTACCGCAAACCTTCCATTTGGTCGGCTATCTACCGGCGCGAGTTCCTCAACGACAATCAGATTCGGTTCCTTCCCACGCCAGGTGCTTCGTATCAGGATGCGGGTTTTAACTTTAAGGTCTGGGCATGCGCCGAGCGTGCCGCGTTTATTGCGGACCCCATTTTGTGCTATCGCCAGGATAACGAGAAGAGCTCCGTTAATTCGCCTAACAAGGTGTTTTGCGTGTGCGACGAATATGCCGAGATGCAACGCTTTTTGGATGAACGCCCCGAGCTTAAGGCTCAGCTTCAGGGCATTTTAATGCGCATGAAGGTCGATACGTACCGTTGGAATGATGAGCGCCTGGTCGATGAGTTGCGCGAGCAGTTTTGGGAGAAGGCCTCTCCCGAGCTCAAGTCCGATTGGGATGCCGGTCGCTTTGACCTGTCGCTGTTCGATCCGCGTGGCGAGACCGACTTGCGCCTGATGGTCAAGTCGCCCCGCGCCTATATCGATTCGCGCTTTGGCTTTAAAAAGCCGGGCAAGATCAATACGTTTAAGCACTACTTTAAGATTGGCGGGCTGCCGCTGGTCTGGCGCGTGCTGACGTATCAGCGCACCTACGGTGATAATCCGCACCCCGATGACGTTCCGGTCGCACAGTAGGAGCACTTGACTATGGCTACCCCCAAGATTTCCGTTGTCGTTCCCATCTATAACGTGGAGGAGTGCCTGGCCTGGTGCCTGGACTCCCTGCTTGCGCAGGACATGCCCGATTGGGAAGGTGTGCTGGTCAACGACGCTCGCCGGACGGCTCGCGCGATATTGCGGCTGCCTATTGCGAAAAGGACGCGCGCTTTACGCTGGTCGATAAGGAGAACGGCGGCCTGTCGAGTGCGCGTAATGCAGGCATCGCCGCGTCCACGGCGTCCATCGTTGCGTTCTTGGATTCCGATGACCGGTTTACGCCCGATGCATGCCGCGTGATCGTCGATGCCTTTGAGCGCGAGGACTGCGTTGTTTTGACCTTTGGTGCGAATCCGTATCCGCTGGAGGCGGGGTATCCGTGGCTTAACTATGTGCTGAGCCCGCGCGATGTGTCGTTTGAAGGCTATAGCTCTGACCTGCTGTTTAAGGAAGCGTCTCGCCCCTTTGCATGGCGCACCGCCTGCAAGCGTGAGTTTTTGCTGGGTAACGGGATCGTGTTCGACGAAACCGTCAAGTATGGCGAGGACCAGGTCTTCGATTTTGCCGTGTACGGTCGTTCGCGTAAGACCGCGCTTATCTCGAACAAGCTGTATGACTACCGTGTCGCGCGCAAGGGCTCGCTTATGGACACTATGCGCTATGACGACGAGACGCGCCTGCTGGAGCACGTGAAGATTTACTCCGCGGTGATGGCTGACTGGCAGCGCGACGGCCTTGATGCCCAGCATGCCGATGACCTGGCGTACTTCCTCTGCGATCTGGTGCTGTACGATGCGCTCAGGTTGCTGGGTTCGGACTGCGGCAAGGTGTTTGCTGCCGTTGCCATGGCGCTTGCCGACTCTGCTGTGGGCAGCGATGCTGCGCTCGCACAATGCGCTCCTTCTGTTGCCGCTATGGTGCGCGCGGCGCTTACCAGCAAGGCCCCCAATGCCCGTGCATGCAAAAAGCTCATGTTCGATTACGACGTCTTGAGGTTTGGGCGCCTGGGTGCCTGCAAGCGCATGGCGGCGAACGCCCTGGGAAAGCGAGAAGTGTAGATGAGTATCAAGCGTTTGGCACTTTGCCGCAGTCAGGGCCGTCTGTTTGTGCTGCTTCGTTTTGCCGGTCAGGATGTCGCCGCGCTTATTGAGCGGGAGGGTTCTCAAGCGTTTGCCCATGCGACGACGGGCGGTTCATATATGCCGTCGCTGGTGCTCCCGGTCGATCATGGCCGTGTGCTGGCGCTTTGCCCTTCCGTTTCCGATTACGAGCGCGAGCTCGCCGTCTTGGTGCTTCCCTTTTTGGACGGCTCTACGATTGACGTCGCATTTGCGTCCGATGGCCAAAAGCTTGGCTCCATTCGCCCCGATAGCCGCGTGGCCAAGCTGGAATCCAAGGTTAACTACAAAGCAAAGCCTGCGCTGTGCGCGCTTATTCGCGATGCGCAGCGTGGCGAATGCTGCGGTCGCTACGAGATCGATGCCATTCGCTATTTGCCGGCAGACGCCGGCGCGGTGTGGCGCTATGAGGTTACCTGGGCGGGAGACCCCCAGTGCACCCCTGAGTTCCAGATCTTCGATACACATATGAACGCCATCGATGCCACCGTGCATGTGTTTGAGCTGCAGACCGATGTGCCGCAGCAGAATGGATGCCGCGTCAATAAAACGTATCTGAGCGTTGAGATGCCTCAGGATATACGGGATTTTGTCGCGATTGTGAGCGATTCTACAGAACAGATCCAGAGCGGGTTTTGCGCCATGGATGGTCGCCTATACAACGGCATGGTCGACGACAGCTGGAACCGCATGAAGGACGCGCGTGCAGACGACGCAGCTTATCGACGTTGGTTTGAGCAGCATCGCGCAAAGCCGGGCGATTTGGCGTGCCAACGTGTCGCTTCGGCGGCCTTTGCCTATAGACCGCTCGTGAGCATTGTGGTGCCGTGCTACAAGACTAATCGGGTCTACCTGCGCGAGCTGCTGGACTCGGTGCTAGCCCAGAGCTATGACAACTGGGAGCTGCTCCTCATGGACGCCTCACCCGAATGGGATACGGTGGCCAATCTTGCGGCCGACGCCAATGACGAGCGCGTTCGCCGCATCGAGTTGCCCGGCAACGGCGGCATTGTGGTCAACACCAACGTGGGTATCGAGCAAGCGACGGGCGACTACATCGCGTTCTTGGACCATGACGACATTCTGGAACCGGACGCGTTATTCCGCTATGTTGCCGCGCTGAACAAGGCTGCCGAGGACGAGCGTCCCCAGGTCCTGTTCTGCGACGAGGACATGTTCCAGAAAACGGGGGAGTGGGGCCAGCCGGTCTTTAAGACGCGGCTCAACGTCGACCTGCTCTATAGCCATAACTGCGTGACGCATTTCCTGATGGTGGAGAAGGCGCTCATCGATCACATTGGTACGTCCCCAGAAGACGTCGCGGGCGCCCAGGATTACGACCTTACGCTTCGCTGCCTTGCGGCGGGCGCGCGGTTTGAGCATGTCGCGTACGTGCTGTATCACTGGCGCGTTCATCCGGGATCGACCGCCGATGGCTCTGCCGACAGCAAGCCGTATGCTATTGAAGCCGGGCGCCTTGCGCTTCAGCGTCACTTTGACGCGCTGGGCATTTGCGGAACGGTCGAGGAGGCCGAGACGCCGTTTGTCTACCGCATGCGCTATGCGCTGCCGGAGCCTGCGCCGCTGGTGAGTATTGTGATTCCCACCAAGGATCACGTTGAGACGCTCGATGCCTGCGTGATGTCGATCGCCCAGAGGGCAACGTATGCCAACTACGAGATCGTCTTGGTGGAGAACAACAGTGAAGCCCCAGAGACGTTTGCGTATTACGAAACCCTGCCAGAGCGCGTGGCTGCAGCATCCGAAGGCAAGGGCATGGCGCGCGTTGTGTACTGGCCGGGCGAGTTCAATTACTCCCAGATCATCAACTTTGGCGTTGAGCATGCCAAGGGCGATTACCTGCTGCTGCTGAACAACGATACCGAGGTCATAAGCCCTGACTTTATCGAAGAGATGATGGGCTATCTGCAGCGTCCCGATGCGGGCGTGGTGGGCGCCAAACTCTACTTTGCCGATCATCTGGTGCAGCATGCCGGCATTTTGGTTGGCGTGCGTGGCGCACTTGCCCATGCCAACCAGGACTTCTCGGCAAGGCGTGAGGCTACTATGAGCGCGCAGTTCGCCCGAGCAACTTTAGCGCCGTGACGGGTGCCTGCCAGATGGTCCGACGCGACGTATTTGAGCGGGTCGGCGGCTATAACGAGGAATTCGCGGTTGGTTTTAACGACGCAGACTTTTGCCTTCGCGTGTGGGAGGCGGGCTACCGCACCATCTATACGCCCTGTGCCGAGCTGTATCACTACGAGTTCACCTCGCGCGGCAGGGAAGAGGCCAACGAAGAAAAGCTGCGCCGCTGGAAGCGCGAACAGGCCCTGTTCATGCAGCGCTGGCCGGAGTTCTTCCTCGATGGCGACCCGTGGTTGGGGCCGAATCTTAGCAGCGAGAGCGAGTATTTCTCGATCTAGTGCGAAGTGATTCCGAGTTTGGGCAACGATCCGGCAATCGTTTCGAGCTCATGCTGCTGTAAGTAGGCGGGATTGAGAGTTTCTTTTCTGTAGGCTAGGTAGCTGTCTCGGGTCAGGTCCCTAAGCTGTTTCGTAAAGAACTGTTCCCAGCTGAAGAACTTCTCGCAGTCGATGAAATCGGCAGGATGCAGGAGCATTTCTTGCGTTTGGGCATCGTTGAAGAGTCCCGATCTCAGCACAAGCCATTCAAACGATTCCGGCAAAAAGAGCTCGATCTTTTTAAATCTCCTGAGTGAATAGACATAAGGCATCTCGGGACCAAAAGCGGCTCCATCTGCAATTACGAGCAGCTTTTGGGCTGAGGAGCTCAGAGCGGTTTCGTATATGTTTGATTTGCCACCGGCACTTACGCAGCGAATTCCGCTTTTGGCACACAGGACTTTAAAGAATTCATAGCCGGCGTTGCTGTCTTCGACGATGACTTCTTCTGGTAGATCTCCATCGTAGAGCTCGTCTCCGTAAATGCGGTATGTAGAAGTGTACGTGCGTGTGTAGACGGGATATTTTGTTGTGGCCCTGTTGGTGTTTTTGAGACCATAGATCTCATCCACGCTATAGGGGAGCTGGGGCAATTCGTCCCTGGCAACTATGACGTAGTAGTTAGAGCTGTGCCGAGCTGCATGTTGGAATGCATGGCTCCTTACGAATTTTTGCGTATCGTCCACAAACACGATGCTGTTATCGATGCGGCTGAGTTGCGCTTCCCAATCGATGCCGCCGATGACGCGGCAGGGGGCTGCGCAATTAACGATTATCCCGCTTTGTTCCTAGGTTTTCGTATGCACGGAGACTGTCCAGCAGGGTGGTTTTGCCTGTTGCGCTTTTGCCTTGGATGATGGTGAGGTTTCGGCGAATGGTGAGTTTGACCTGAACTTTATTGGTCCTTACGGTCAGCTGGTATTCCCCTCTCATGCTCGAGCCTCCCTCAGACATTTTGCCGAGATAAGGACAAGCTCATCCATGGTATGAACAATCTGTCCGGAATTGATGACACGGGCTGTAAAACGCGCTTTGCCAAAATCCATTATATGGTAGAGGTTGATGGTGATGTCATGTTTGGAGGCGATGCGCAAGATCCAATAGGCGCAATTATCTCCGCAGGTTGAGGCGTTGTAGAGGTTTTGAGGCATAAAGAGCATCAGTAGAAGTGTTTTGGTGCCCGTTGATAGTTTCTCTGGCGGAATAACGCCAAGCACCTTGGTGTCAATTGCGTTTGCGCCAAGAACAGTGCCATTATCAATGGATTTGATAATACGCTGTGACAGGGGATCTTGCAGCCAAGAGGGAGAATAGCTGTAATCAAAGAATGTCGACGTGTCATAAATCACATCGTCTCTGTCGCCGTAGTGAATGCTGAGCATTGTTCCTCCATGGTTGCTTGTTGCGACTACTTTACCATGTTGGGGTCGATTTCCCTCAGGCCGTGGATAACGGGTCATTCAGCACGTCTGTTAGAACGAACCGATGACTTTTACAGGTGTAACAACTTTCCATCCTGCGGTAATTGCCTGTCTCGATATGTTGGATTTAGCGGGTCGAAACAAACGATATTCCGCGATAAGCTTATACAAGTTTATATAAACCGATAAATCTCGATATAACTTACGATAGGAATATAAAGATGCGATTTGACATGAAACGACAGATTTAAATGCTTGAGGCTCTTAAGAAGTCTCTCGTACGGGAGTTTTTTGCTAATGAAAATGACAACTCATAAGCTTCTATTTATCTTAATTTCAGTAGTGACATTTCTATTTTGCGCTCCGTTGTTGGTGAATGTTCTATTTATGTATGAGGCGCCTTGCGCAGTCTTTGAAGCGCGTTTTGATCCGGGGGATTTGCTTGGATATATCGGCTCTGCTGCTGTTGGCGCCGGTTCCATTTTTCTTGCGCTGTATTCGGTCTACCAGACCGAAAGACTGAATAAACTTGATCGTAATCTGCAGAGGCAACAAGATGAGTTTAAACGGGAAAATACTAAGCGTCCGTTTTTTATAATCGATAAGGTGTTGGTTGACGATAAGCCTGTCGACATCGATGGAGATAAGGGTATCTGGACAAGCACGGTAAATGAGGCCGTGCGTCTCTCTATCGAAATTCGCAATGTTGGGGATGGACCGGCCTGTCGACTTCGCCTGAAGGATGATTCGGCTTTTGGCAAAGCTTCGTCCATGGATCAGCATCGTTTATGTGTTCCTCAAGAAGGGGTTTATAAATTTGCAGCTTCGTTGGCAAGCTTAGAAAAAAAGGGAGCCGTACTGCTTTTATTCAGATATGAGAACATCGTTGGGTGTTCTTTTGCGCAACAGGCCGATATACAAATTTCCTATAAACCGATTTACGGAGAGGAAATGTTAGAAACTGACGATGGCGAGCATGCACATGAGATGATTGGCCAGAATGTCGAATTGTCCGTTAGTTCTTTAACGGCTCAGATTGTGGAAACCTGAATAGTTTTACCGATTTATGGTCATCAATGTGCGAATGTAATTATGCGTTACCGAAGTCGGGCTCGGCTATAAAGAGGCACTTTTATTTCTTGGGCTAATGGTCGGTGTAGCAGTAATACTACTGCGAGGAACAGACGCGATGCTGATTGGTTTTTTGCTGGCGGTCTATCGTCATTTGGGTGGCAGGCTCTGCCACCATGAAGATTGCCGCCCTTTAATCTTTAGCAAGTTGGCATATTTTAGGCATGTGTTGGCTTCGTCTAAATCCTAAAACTATACAAGGTCGTGGAAGGATTCGTCGGTTATTTTCTTCTGCTTAATGAGGAACATTTCGGGGCCTTGATTCTCATTTTCATTGCAACAGCCTCAGGACTCAGCGCAACGCGTTGCGCTGAGTCCTGAGGCGCGAATCCAGGTAGCAACCCCAGAGAGGCCGGAATCCCCCGGCCCTCGATGGAGGGAGGCCGACATGTCCAGACCGAAGCCGTCCGGGAGGTCGTACGGGAGGCTCACGAGGTACGAGAGGAACACGGTCGAGAGGATGCTCGACCTCAACCGCAGCGCCCGCGAGATCGCCGCGGAGCTCGGCAGGTCGCCCCCAGGGATGTGTTCCGTCAAGTAAAAATCGACAAATACGTCTGTCGAATTTCGACACCCTCATGCTGACCGCCTCCGGGCGGGCCGGCGCCGTCGCGGCCGGCCCGCCCGCTGCCTAGAACGGTATCTCCCATTCCTCCGGGGGCACCTCCTCCATCCCGCCCCGCTCGCCCGTCATTAGCGGGTGGTCTGGCGTCAGCTCGCAGCCCGGGCACTGGAAGAGCCCGCAGAGCGTCTGCGCGTCCCAGCCGCCGGCGTCGCGGTCCCTCATCCTGTTCACCGGGCAGTCCTCCGCGGCGTACCTCATTCGGCCTCACCCTTCCCGAGCATCAGCGCGTTCTCCATCCTGTAGCTGGCGCCGTTGAACTCCACCAGCTGTCCGTGTAGACGAGCCTGTCCACGACGGCCGCGGCCATCTTGTCGTCGCCGAACACCGTGCCCCACCTGCTGAACTCTATGTTGGTGGTGACTATGAGGCTCTGGCTGCCCTCGGGGGCCGACATGACCTGGAACAGCAGCCTCGCCCCCTCGACGTCGAGCGGCACGTAGCCGAGCTCGTCGAGTACCAGCAGGTCCGCCGACAACAGGTCGTCGAGCTCCCTGCGCAGCCTGCCGCGTCGCGCGCGTCGGCCAAGTGCATCACGAGCTGCGCGACGGTGAAGAACCTCACGGACTTGCCGGCCCTGACGGCGGCGGCGCCGACCGCGATGGCGAGGTGGGTCTTGCCCCTGCCCGTCTTCCGGTGGAAGACGAAGTCCTGGCACGCGTCGATGAAGGCGAGCGACCTGAGGTCGGCCTCCCCGTAGCCGTCGGGGAACGAGACTGACCTCCCAGAACTCGGCCGTCCTGCGCCTGAAGGACCGCCCGCCGCCCGGGAGTCCTTGGAGAGGAGCCACCCGAGGAACTCGTCCAGCCTTGTCGCCGTGTCGTCGTACCTCACCGTCGTCGACGCGCCGCAGGCCGTGCATCTCCACCGCTGGGACCCCGATGAGGTCCTGCCGTTGCGCTTGGTCCGACCGCCGCAGTAGGGGCAATAAACGGCCTTCATGGGCACCTCTTCCGAAAGGGTATTTAACGGTTCCGGAAAAGGTTATCTACCTGCGAGAACGATAGGCAACCGGACACACATTCTGTCCGAGCGGTTAAAGCGGGCACGGAATTTAAACGGCTGAAAAAGGGGCATCGACCTGCGCCGATGCCCCCAACGTGGACACACATTTTGTCCTATAAGCCCCATTATGTTGGTCATTCATTAACTATTAACATGGCTCTGATGATTTTGTGGCTATCAGATTTTCCATTTATGTCTACGAAACTGTTTCCGTTGCTTTTGATTATTTGCAGCGGAAACAGATGCGAGATTAAGGAGGACTTTCAAACTCGATTGAGGAGCCTGTTGAATTATACGAGTGTGAAGTCGTTCCCTCGTTATGTTGAGTTCCTGGTGCTTTTTTCGTAACGGTCGACTTGCCGCGTTTGATTCGTTTGTCGAAAATCGTCTAATAAATTAGTCATGATGGCAAGTCGTAACAGCTTGTTCTTTTTGACTCGCGGCGATTGTTTTGAGAAATAGGTGGCTCGGTGAGCTTGTAAACATCGCAAAGCTGTCAGCCTTAGGGCTATTTACTGATAATGATTTGCGATTCTAGTAAAACTTGCATTTGCTCTTGGTCACCTACGCTATTTGGTTTTGTTGGATGCATTATTGTATCGGGTTGCGTGGGCCCCTCTCTAGTCAAGACTGTTGCGCCGGCAATGAGAATTCATGGCATTAAAAATTGTTGACAGATATAGTATTGAGAACAAGTGTCACATAAAAGTTAAGAGGTATCTTATGGATATTGTCGATTATGTCTCTTTCAAAGAAGTATTTTGCTTCATCATGGGAATCAAGAGCTCTCCAAATAATGCCAGTGATGATTTGACATGTCATTTAAATCTCAGTTATCGAATTGAAGAAGAGTTTGACCCCGAGATTTCGGATGTTGAGAAGACAATTATTATAAATGACGACGACTTGAAACGCGAATATGATAAAGCGGTTGAGGCCATTGTTGATTTTCGTGGTATGGAATGGTTTTCAAATCGTAAGAACTATGAGTGTATGGTCGATATATCCGGATTATATGCAACTCATTATACAGATCAAATTTCATGTAAGTCGGTAAATGCTTTTGCTGAATTTAGAATGGGGCCGGCGAGCGTTACATATATTTTTTGTATTATATTAATGTTATTAAATGAAGGTTGTTTTGACGGCAATACTTTCAGAGGCAGAAATCCTTTTTTGCGACGCCTGAGATCGCATTCAATCACCGATGGAAGAACCGTATCTCATAATGTTGGTGATTGGATATCTGCTTTTGTTGAAATCACAGGTATTCTCTCCTTACGAATAACTACCAAAGGGTTTAGCAAACCGAAACAACTTCGTGAACGAGCGGCTTCCTTCCAATTTAAGTACATCTCTTGTTTAGATAGGCCGCTGAGGCTAATTTCATCGCTTGATGAGTTTTTAGAAAAAGGAAGTTATGGGAGGCTATTTGTTGCGAAGTTAGAAATTGATTGTGTTCCGGATGTAAAATTTGACGACAGCGCTGTCAATCATTTTTGTCTTGGCGTGTCTTCGAGAAGCCCATATTTGCAGTTTTTGTCCTTCTATCATTCGGTTGAATTTTACTTTAATTCCGCCTATCGAAAAATGACGACCGAATTGTTGAGAAACGAGCTCCAGTCGGTTGAATTTGCATACAACGATCAGTATCTGTATTCGATTGTTAGTAAGTTAGAAAAAGAAATATCCCATAAGAGCGAACTTGGTTTTGGAAATGAAAAACGTGAGCTTGAGTACTTGGTTGAGTCGTGTGTCCATGTGCCTCAGTTAATGAAATCCCTACGTCGCTATCGTTTCGATTGGCCTGCGTGGTATTCGAGCAATGGGGTTGAATTTGAATCTGATGCTCCAGTTATAGATTGGGAATCCGATAATGTAGCCGGATTAATAGCTTCCCGAATTTATAAAGTAAGAAATGCGATTGTTCACAGCAAAAAACAAACTTGCGGTGCGTTTATTCCTTTTAAGCACGATCGCGCACTTTCCTATGAGATTCCTTTAGTTAAATATGTTGCCGAAGAGGTCATTGATAATAATTCTTCACGCGTATAGATTTCGCTTTAAACTCCCGTTTGGTTCATAGTCTTTGTGGTCAAACTCAGCATTGAGATATGAATTTCGTTTCGATTGGATGGCGATTATTTCGATACGGCCATGCCGCCGGTTGCGGATGGATGAGTCTAGCATTCACTGTATCTTCTAGATCAGGATTGACACGAGCGATCCCCGGCGCCTTCCAATATTCTTAATGCGGATCGGGTGCCGCCGTTGGTTTGCCCGGGTATTCTCGTAGCTGACGCCGGGAATCTGGCGTGTTTCATCAAGAGGATTTGAGCAAAAAGAGCATTGGGATTTGAGCAGGGCGCGCATCGGCCGTGCGTGCCCTTTTTGAGCACCTGCTCCTTCCGTATGAGGGCGTGACGCACGCGTTAGGACTCCCCGCGGAACTGGACGAGTCTCCCGTGGTGACGATGCGGTCTATGACGGCGGCCATCTGGTCGTCGCCGAACACCAATCCCCACCTGCTGAACTCCAGGTTCGTGGTGATCACCACCGACTGCCTCTCGTAGGCGTCGGCGAAGACCTGTAAGAGGAGCCTCGCGCCGTCCCACATCGAGCGGCAGGGCGTGCCATGCGCCCGCCCGAGGTCGTGGATGAGCAGCGACTCGGGCGCTATCCTGCCGCCCATAGCCTTCCTCACGCGCGTCGAGCTGGGCTTCCCGTCGACGCCTACGACGGCGACGGGGTTCTTGTGGACGTCGATGGCGATGCAGATGCACAGCTTCTGGCGGGACAGGCCGCGGTGCCGTTGATGTTGTTAGCGTCGGATTAATTTAGCCAAATATAGTCGGCCGAGATTGACCAATCCCGGCCGAGTTCGCGTCGAAAATGTTGGTGTAAGGGTGGCGCCCTAGAGTCCGTTTAACGAAGAGCGGCCTTCGTCCTAGAATCTGAAATCACCACAACAACAGGTTCTAGGAAAGGACGAAGACCGCTATGGAAATCTTATCAGACCCGACGCCGGACATGCTCGCCATGCCGCGGTTCGACGACGGTGCCATCGACATGCAGGAGCTGCTCAGGCGCTTCACCGAGCAGGTCGTCAACGCCGTGATGGACGCCGAGGCCGACCAGCTGTGCTGCGGCGGGGCGAACAGCCGCAACGGCTACCGGGAGCGCGGCCTCGCCACCTGCGTCGTCACGCTGAGGCTGTGCACCCCGAAGCTCCGCACCGGCACCTAAGCGAATTACGACGAATTGCCTGCTTCTGGGAATTTTCGTGTCACTGGTGCTTGCTTCGTTTGGGGCGCTGCTTATAGATTAAAAACTATAGTTTAACGCTGCGACTATGGAAGAAGGAAATGGCCCGCTGGGTACGCCTGCCATCTTTTTTAGGAGCAGGTTCCCATTTGCTTTTATAACAATTCTCTTGCATAACTGGACTTCCGATGCGGAAGAGATTGTAAGATATCTTAACATTAGTATCATTATTTGTGATGGGGGATACGATATGAAAAAGGCATTGCGTGCCTCAGCAGCGTTTTCTTTAGCTGCTCTCTTGACGATTTCGCCCTTGATGAGTCCTGTAGCCGCTGCTTATGCTGTGAATAGCGTACGATCAGTGAATATTACATCAGATGCGGCGTCCGCAGACGGTGGCGTAGCTTCACGTGACGATGGCCCTGCCGACGGAGACATGACTGTCGAGCAGTCGTTGCCGGTGGATGTTGACGAGGCGGCTGATGAGGATTTCGGTGTAGATGCTTCTTTGGTTGAACCGCAAGCCGAATCGACTGATTCTTCCTTCCAATATATATATATTGCCTACCCGAACCTTATCAGTGGGGCTGACCAAGTCGTCGCGTTTGCAACTCCTAATGACAGCGATACCATTGCCTCCGCAACGCTAAACTATGTGAGCGCCAACGGAGTTCAGGGAGCTGTTAATGCTTCCGCGCAGGCTGTAAATTCTGCCGCATTTACATTTGGCTCGAAGCTAGATCTCAATACATACTTCTTACTTCAATAACCTATGTTCTGCAGGGCGACGATGCTGAACATGAGATTGATCTCTCTGACAGGGATTATTCTTTTGCGGTTGTTGAGAGCTCTGCTAATTCCGAGGGCACTTCCGTTTACTATGCAGACGGCGAAGGCAATGCTGTTGAGGCTCAATCCATCAAACAGGCGTTGGAGTGTGCCGATTCACCGGACGGCATTTCTACTTATGCTGCGCGCTCGGCTCGAAGAAACGTACGGGTAATTGCCCTTGATGCTGGCCATGGCGGCACTGATCCCGGTGCGCAAGGAAATGGAAAGAGTGAAGCGGATCTAACTTGGAAGATTGTTGCTGCTTGCAAGAATAAGCTTGAGGCGTATGGTTTTAAAGTCGTTCTTGCGCGCGAGCAAAGCGGTGGCTACTCCGGAGATGATTACCTTTATCGTGTCCAACGATGCGTGAGTCAAGGTGCGCAGGCCTTTGTTAGCTTCCATATTAATTCCGGTTCGCCTGTTGCCCATGGCGCTGAGGTATATGCCCCCACTGTCAATGAATATGATTACACGCAAGTTTCCGTCGAGCTCGCGAATAAAGTTATGAACAACCTCGCTTCTATGGGGCTCAGCTATCGCGGTGTATTCCAGATGGAAGTTGGAGATGAGTTCGCGGTCATCCGTTGTGCCCGCGAACAAGGTATTCCCGGCATCCTAATCGAGCATGGCTTTATTTCTAATGCGGGGGACGTGTTGAATTATTTTAGCGATGAGGGCTGTAGGCGTCTTGGCGAAGCCGATGCCGATGCGATCATTGCGCAATTTCCTAAGTCAACTTGGCTCGACTATTCTTCCGTATTCGATGCTAATTACTATTTGTCGCATTATCCCGACGTTGCCAAAGCTACGGCTGGAAATAGCGATTTAGCTCTAGACCATTTTATTAACTATGGCATGAGCGAAGGTAGGCGCGGCTCTGCCACTTTTGATGTACAGAGTTATTTTAATGAGTATCCAGATTTAAGAGCTGCCTTTGGCTTTGATTTAGTTAAGTACTATGAGCATTACGTTACGGCAGGAAAAGCAGAAGGAAGGCATGGGACCGGATGCTCAAAGATCGAGGGATACGCTACGACTATCAATGGTGTTGATTATTCATCCGTCTATGATCCCTCATTTTATCTATCGAATAACGAAGATATTCGCAACGCTTTTTCTAAACGAAGCCCCGCTGGCGTTGTAATGATTGACGATGCTGCCGTGCTGCGCCATTTCGTCAGCTGCGGCATGGCTGAGGGCCGGCGCGGGAGCGAGTCCTTCGACGTGCTGAGCTATTACAACAGATACCCCGACCTGCGTCGCGCGTTCGGTGCCAACCTCACCGCTCTTTATGGCCATTACCTCAGCAGCGGTCGCGCTGAGGGGAGGATCGCGACCGGATGTGATTTCCTCGCGGGCGCTGTCGTTTCGCAGGGCGGTACCGATTATTCCCCCGTTTACGATTTCCACTTCTATACCTCCAACAACGGTGACGTCCTGAACGCCTTTACAGCCGTCAAGGGCGGTTTGAGGTTCGTTGACGATGCTGCCGTGCTGCGCCATTTCGTCAGCTGCGGCATGGCTGAGGGCCGGCGCGGGAGCGAGTCCTTCGACGTGCTGAGCTATTACAACAGATACCCCGACCTGCGTCGCGCGTTCGGTGCCAACCTCACCGCTCTTTATGGCCATTACCTCAGCAGCGGTCGCGCTGAGGGGAGGATCGCGACCGGATGTGATTTCCTCGCGGGCGCTGTCGTTTCGCAGGGCGGTACCGATTATTCCCCCGTTTACGATTTCCACTTCTATACCTCCAACAACGGTGACGTCCTGAACGCCTTTACAGCCGTCAAGGGCGGTTTGAGGTTCGTTGACGATGCTGCCGTGCTGTGCCATTTCGTCAGCTGCGGCATGGCTGAGGGCCGGCGCGGGAGCGAGTCCTTCGACGTTTACGGCTATCGAAATCGTTATACGGACCTGAGGAAGGCTTTCGGGCTGAACCTGAAGAGCTATTACATTCACTATTTAAATTGCGGCATTAAGGAGGGGCGTAATGGCGCAAGTATGACTGGATATGAAGGCCTTATTATGTCGCCCGCCTATTCAACCTATCTAGATGCTGCCAATCAGTTCTCAAAGACTGTGGGTACTAAAGGATTCCCTTCAGCCGTGTATACGGATAGGGGAGCGTCGAACATTAGAGATTTCTGCAGAATTCTATATGAAGAGGCTCAGTCGGAAGGCGTCTCACCTGAGGTTTTATATGGACAGGTGATGAAAGAAACGGGGTATCTAAAGTTTGGCAATTTGGTTCAGCCTGATCAGTGTAATTTTGGAGGCCTTGGTGCCACGGGGGCTGGCAACCCAGGCTATAGCTTCGGATCTGTTCGTGAGGGACTGCGGGCGCAGGTCCAACATCTAAAGGCGTATGGTTCTACGAAGCCTTGGTCAATCCGTGTATTGACGCTCGCTTTAAATATGTCAGTCGTGGTTGCGCTCCGAGAACCATTGATTTAAATGGTAAATGGGCTGTTCCTGGCGTTGGATATGGTGAAAGCATTGATGCAATCGCTAAAGAGGTAATTGGTTAGGCTATTTAATAAAATCTAAAACCGATTGGGTTAATTTGACTGATAATTTAAAGAAAAACATTACATGGAATACCGTTGGCTCTATTGCATACCTTGCTTGCCAGTGGTTAACGACAGTTGCTGTAGTTCGACTATCGTCGGATTTTACCTATGCTGGTGATTTATCTTTGGCAATGACAATCAGCAATCTATTTGTTCCGATCGGTTTATATAAGATTCGATCCTTTCAAGTATCCGATCTTTCATGTGAGTATTCTTCAGGGGAATACATTGGTTTTCGTCTAAGCACAATAGTGTTGGGATTTGTTTTCGTATTACCTTATGCATTCTTTACCTGTCAGCAGTCTTCCCTTCTCCCCGTGTACCTCTATTGCATATATAAGTCAATTGAAGTTATGGTTGATGTGTTCCATGGCATTGATCAAAAAGCGGGAAATATGTTTTATTGTGGCATGTCGATGCTACTGAGAGGTATTTTGTCTCTTCTGGTGTTTTGCGCCGGAATGTATATCTCACATTCTCTTGTATTGAGTATTGTTCTGATGATCGCGGTGTCTCTCCCCGTGATGATTGTTGATGCACGTTGGGCTTCTAATTTCGACACGATCGTTCCTTCTTTCAGGTTCAAGGCGATGTCTGAACTGTTTTATAAGTGTCTTCCCGCTACGGTTGGGGTTTTTTGTTGTGCTGCGGTTACATCCGTTTCGCGTCAAGAACTTGCTACCGTACTGGGTGCCTCAATGTTGGGTGTTTATTCCTCGGTGTGTTCTCCTGCGGCAATCGTTCAGGCGGGTGCTGCTAATGCTTATGCCCCTTTGCTCGGCGTTTTTGCGAGCGCTAGTGAGTCGGGGGATAATAAAACATTTAATGCTATGTTGATGAAGGTCGTTCTTGGTGCTCTAGTTTTGTCCATTGTTATTCTGTTCGCTTGTTTTATCTGCGGCGACTACTTGTTGGAACTAATTTTTGGTGACCAAATTCATCAGTACTCTTTTTTGCTATACGGTGCGGTTATTAGCTCGCTGCTTACGGCGTTTATCGGCTTCTTTTCCGACCTGACGATTGTTAAGAGAAAGATGGCTGGTAATCTTGTTGGTAATTTAGTTGCTTTAATCGTTGCCGTCCCCCTTTCTAGCTTATTGATTCGGCTATTTGGACCTAACGGAACGAGTGCCGCAATTTCGCTTGCTTATCTTGTCGGATGCGTCGCGATGCTTCCTTGCATTATTCGGAAATAGTGCATCAGAGATTCGTTAAATACTTAGATACAAAAGTGTTTGGCTGAGACTATATATCCACCCGTAATGACTTCTTCAACGCTAATTGGGGGAGTTATCAGTTTTAGCGCAGGTATAAAAGCTTTTTAATTCTAATTTATGTGCAGCAGTCGTCTTTTCGTTTAGGATAAGAAACGTATTAGTAGGTTAAGCATCAACTAAGGTTTTTTAAGATTCATTCACCTTTAGTTTATTTAATTGGAGCTTGAAATGTGCGATAGCGTATTCAAGGACAAGACCCTCATGATCACGGGAGGCACCGGCTCGTTCGGCAACACCGTGCTCAAGCACTTCATGAATACCGACCTGGCCGAGATCCGCATCTTCTCCCGCGACGAGAAGAAACAGGACGACATGCGCCACCGCCTGCAGGAGAAGTCGCCCGAGCTCGCCTCCAAGGTGCGCTTCTTCATCGGCGACGTCCGCAACGCCCAGAGCGTGCGCGACGCCATGCACGGCGTGGACTACATCTTCCACGCCGCCGCCCTGAAGCAGGTGCCCTCCTGCGAGTTCTTCCCCATGGAGCCGTGCGCACCAACGTCATCGGCACCGACAACGTGCTACATGCCGCCATCGACGAGGGCGTGGACCGCGTCGTGTGCCTGTCCACGGACAAGGCCGCATACCCCATCAACGCCATGGGCAAGTCCAAGGCCATGATGGAGTCCATCATCTACGCCAACGCCCGCAACGGCGCCGGCCGCACCACCATCTGCTGCACCCGCTACGGCAACGTCATGTGCTCGCGCGGCTCGGTCATCCCGCTGTTCATCGACCGCATCCGCAAGGGCGAGCCGCTCACGGTCACCGACCCAACATGACCCGCTTCCTCATGAACCTTGACGAGGCCGTCGACCTGGTGCAGTTCGCCTTCGAGCACGCCAACCCCGGCGACCTGTTCATCCAGAAGGCCCCTGCCTCCACGATCGGCGACCTCGCCGAGGCCGTCCAGGAGGTCTTCGGCCGCGTGGGCACCCAGGTCATCGGCACCCGCCACGGCGAGAAGCTGTTCGAGACCCTCATGACCCGCGAGGAGCGCCTGCGCGCCGAGGACATGGGCGGCTACTACCGCGTCGCCTGCGACTCGCGCGACCTGAACTACGACAAGTTCGTCGTCGACGGCGAGGTGGAGACCCAGGCCGACGAGTCCTACACCTCCCACAACACCGAGAGGCTCGACGTGGCCGGTACCATCGCCAAGATCAAGACCGCCGAGTACGTGCAGCTGGCGCTCGAGGGCCGCGAGCACGAGGCGGTGCAGTAGGGTGCGCGTCCTCGTCACCGGCGCCGGGGGCTTCGTCGGGAAGAACCTCTGCTGCGCGCTGAAGAACATCCGCGACGGTAAGGACCGCCGCGAGAAATATGCGAGCCTGCTGCCCCTCGAGGTCATGGAGTACGACATCGACTCGACGCCCGAGGAGCTGGACGGCTACTGCTCCCGCGCGGACTTCGTCTTCAACCTCGCCGGTGTCAACCGCCCCGAGGACCAGGCGGAGTTCATGGAGGCAACTTCGGGTTCGCCTCCACGCTGCTCGACGCCCTGGAGCGCCACGGGAACAAATGCCCCGTCATGCTCTCCAGCTCCGCGCAGGCGAGCCTCATCGGCCGCTTCGAGGGCTCGGTCTACGGCGAGTCCAAGCTCGCGGGGGAGGGCCTGTTCCGCGAGTACTCGGAGCGCACGGGGCGCCCGTGCTCATCTACCGCTTCCCCAACCTCTACGGCAAGTGGTGCCGACCGCGCTACAACTCCGCCGTGGCGACCTTCTGCGACGCCATCGCCAACGGCCGCCCCTACACCGTCAACGACCCCTCCGTCGAGCTGGAGCTCCTCTACATCGACGACCTCATCGACGAGATGCTGGGCGCGCTGCTGGGGGAGGAGCACCGCTGCGGTTACGACGGGCTGCAACGCGTGGAGGGCGAGGAGTTCTGCTACGTTCCCGGGACCGACGTGAAGTCCCTGGGCGAGATCGTCTACCTGCTGGGCTGCTTCCGCGACAGCCGCGAGACGCTTGCCGTCCCCGACCTTTCGGAGGGTTCCTTCTCCAAGAAGCTGTGGAGCACATTCCTTTCCTACTACGAGCCGGGGCGCTTCGCCTACGGCCTCAGGCCCAACGTGGACGACCGCGGCTCGTTCACCGAGTTCCTCCGCACGCCGGAGCGCGGCCAGGTCTCCATCAACGTGTCCAGGCCCGGTATCACCAAGGGCAACCACTGGCACATGAGCAAGTGGGAGAGGTTCCTGGTGGTCTCCGGCACCGCGAGCATCAAGCTGAGGAAGGTGGGGGAGGACTCCGGTGGAAACCCATTCCCCGTCGACGAGTACGTCGTCTCCGGCTCGGACATGCGCGCCGTTGAGATGATCCCCGGCTACACGCACTCCATCACCAACCTGTCCGACACCGAGGCCCTCGTGACGGTCATGTGGGCAAACGAGCCCTTCGATCCCGAGAACCCCGACACCTACTATGAGGAAGTTTAGAGGTTTTGACCAGATACGCTCACATTAATAGCGTTCCAAATGGATCCACTGGGCGCATTATGATGAAGGAGCATCTTGCTCTTATTGATCAAGGGTGCGAATCGCTTGCTTGCTGGGGGAGAAGAATGCCAGCAAACACTGCCAGCGAATACTGTTTTGGGTCATCGGCTAATTTTATACTTGACGTTGGTCTTACTCTCCTTGACGGTAAGGTAGGCTTTCATTCGGCGAGGCAAACCGACGCGTTGATTCATCGTCTTGATGAGTTCGGTCCTGACGTGGTTCACTTGCACAACCTCCATGGTTACTATTTGAATATTGATAAACTGTTTAAATGGTTGATGGAATCTGATTGTCGTGTTGTATGGACTTTGCACGACTGCTGGGCTTTTACCGGCCATTGCCCGTATTTCACCTATTCTTGCTGCAATCAATGGAAAACTGGCTGTGGCGCCAAGAGGTGCCCTCAACTCATGGGATATCCTCCAACTATTAATTCTGCATCATGTAAATGGAGCTACGAGGCCAAACGTTCGATTTTCACTTCGCTGCCTTCCAATCGAATGACTATCATTACCCCTTCTAAATGGCTGGCTGGACTGGTCGCTTCTAGCTATTTATCAAAGTATCCGATTGAGGTTGTACACAATACGATTGATCTCAACGTTTTTAAGCCACGATCCAATAGTGAGGTTTTTAGCGTTAAGGAGAAATACGACCTCGATTCGAGGAAAATTATTTTAGGGGTTGCCTCTCCATGGTCCAAGCGTAAGGGTCTTTCAGACTTTTTTGCCCTTGCGGATAAGCTTGACAAGTCCGAGTATTCTATTGTGTTGGTTGGACTGAGTGCTAGGCAGATGAGGCGGCTACCTCCGGGGGTAGTTGGTATTCCGCGAACCGACTCTCAGATAGAGTTGGCCTCACTTTATAGTTCTGCCTCTGTTCTATTCAATCCAACATACGAAGATAATTATCCTACGGTCAATCTTGAGGCTGAGGCTTGTGGGGTTCCGGTCGTTTGTTACGATGTCGGTGGATGCTCCGAGACCTTGCATAGGGATGATTCAAAACTTGTTGAATGTGGTGACGTGCAGTCCGCCTCATTATTGTTGGCTAAATACTAGACTCGGCTTTTAGGGAAAACTATGAAATCCAATATTTGTTTTAATAACGACGGCCGCCTGAAGCTCCTGATCATCGTGGGCACGCGCCCCGAGGTCATCCGCCTGTCCGAGGTCATCAAGAAGTGCCGCCGCCACTTCGACTGCCTGCTGGCGCACACCGGGCAGAACTACGACTACACGCTCAACGGCATCTTCTTCCGCGACCTGTCGCTGGACGACCCCGACGTCTACCTGGACGCCGTGGGCGCCGACCTGGGCGAGACCGTGGGCAACATCATCGCCGCGAGCTACAAGCTGATGGTTGAGGTCCAGCCCGACGCGCTGCTGATCCTGGGCGACACCAACAGCTGCCTGTCCGCCATCGCGGCCAAGCGCCTGCACATCCCCATCTTCCACATGGAGGCTGGCAACCGCTGCAAGGACGAGTGCCTGCCCGAGGAGACCAACCGCCGCATCGTCGACGTGATCTCCGACGTCAACCTGGCCTACTCCGAGCACGCCCGCCGCTACCTCAAGGACACCGGCTGCGCGCCGGAGCGTACCTACGTCACGGGCTCGCCCATGGCCGAGGTCCTGCGCGCCAACCTGGACAAGATCGAGGCGAGTGACGTCCTTACCGAGCTTGGCCTTGAGCCCAAGCGCTACATGCTACTCTCCGCCCACCGCGAGGAAAACATCGATACCGAGGCGAACTTCACGAGCCTGTTCACCGCCATCAACGCGCTGGCTGAGAAGTACGACATGCCGATCCTGTACTCCTGCCACCCGCGCTCCCGCAAGCGCCTGGAGGCCACGGGCTTCAAGCTCGACCCGCGCGTGCGCATGCACGAGCCCATGGGCTTCCACGACTACAACTGCCTGCAGATGAACGCCTTCGCCGTGGTGTCCGACTCCGGTACCCTGCCCGAGGAGTCCAGCTTCTTCGCCTCTATCGGCCGCCCGTTCCCGGCCGTGTGCATCCGCACCTCGACCGAGCGCCCCGAGGCGCTGGACAAGGCGTGCTTCACGCTCGCCGGCATCAGCGAGCGCGGCCTACTGCAGGCCGTCCATACCGCCGTCGAGCTCGACTCCGAGGGGTCGCTGCCCGAGGCGCCCGTGCCCGACTACACCGACGAGACCGTGTCCACCAAGGTGGTCAAGATCATCCAGAGCTACACCGGCGTGGTGGACAAGATGGTGTGGAGGAAGAGCATTTAATGACTAGCTCATGCGCTGGTAAAAAAATACTTGTCGTAACGCAGCATTTTTATCCGGAGACTTTTCGAATCAATGACATCGTCGAAGGTTTTATTGAAGACGGTGCAAGGGTTGATGTCCTTTGCGGTATTCCAAATTACCCTTCAGGCGAATGGGCCGAAGGGTATGGTTATTGCGGCCATCGTAGCGATGATTACCGCGGTGCATCTGTCTTTCGGTCTGGTGAAATACGCCGAAAGGGTAATACTTCGGCCCGAATTTTCCTGAACTATATTAGCTGGCCGATTACTGCATCTCTCAAGGCATTGAGACTTAAAAACAATTATGACGTTGTATTTTGCTATAACACAAGTCCTGTTTTAATGATAATTCCAGCAAGGTTTGCTGCATGGCGAAACAAATGCCCTCTTGTTACCTATGTCTTGGATATTTGGCCCGAGAACCTTTACACAGTTATGAATGTCCAAAGTGGCTTCCTGAGGGCTTTTGCCAAATCCTTTTGCGACCGGCAATATGCTGCCTGCAACAAGCTAATTGCTTTGAGTGATTCATTGGCCGCCAACTTATTTCATAGGATTAAACCTTTAAATTCGGATGTTTCGATAAGTGTTATCCCTCAGCATTGCGAGGAGATTTACGAACAGAAGAGTGTCTCAGCGGAACTGAGATCCCAATTTGGCGGCCAGTGTGTTTTCCTTTTTGCGGGTTCAATAACTCCTGCGCAGGGGCTTGACACAGTTATCGAGGCATTCTCGCATGCAATCATAAATAGTCCTGTTGAGATGAAACTGCTAATTCTTGGCGATGGCATGTCCAGAGCGGAATTGCAGAAGACCGTTGCGAATAAGGGACTGAGTGAGTGTATTTTGTTTATTGGGCGAGTAGAACCTGAAGTTGTACCCATGTATTCAGATGTCGCAACGGCAATGATTGCGCCATTTGCTGACAACCCAGAGCTAGAACTTACTATTCCAGCGAAGATTTCAAGTTGTATGGCGTCTTCGAAACCAATACTTGCCGTAATGCGCGGTGAAGGCGCCAATGCGGTTCGTTCTGCTAGATGCGGGTTTGTCTCCAATCCCTCAGATGCCAGCGCACTTGCTAGCAACATGGTGAAAATTGCTTCAATGAATAAAGACGCCATTGATGCTTTGGGATCCAATGGCTTCAATTATTATCGTGAGCATTTCTCGAGATTGGTTTGTTTGGATAAAATTAAGCAGGTTCTATTTTCAATATAGGTCCGATGTGGATCGTTGGGGTTTTAATGGATGACATGATGCGAGTGCTGGTAATCATTCCTGCCTATAATGAACAAGCCAATATTGTTCAGACTGTTTCGTCGGTTGTTGAAGCTGGCTATGATTATGTTGTTGTAAATGATGGTTCAACCGATAAAACTCTTTCTATCTGTCATCAGCATGGATTTAATGTCCTTGACCTTCCGCAAAATTTAGGCATCGGTGGTGCCGTTCAGGCCGGTCATAAATATGCGCTCAGGCATGGCTATGACATTGATGTCCAGGTTGATGGTGACGGTCAGCATGATCCTTCTTATATCGGGAACTTAATCGAGCCGATTATTGATGGTGCCGATTTAACCATCGGTTCCAGATTTGCCGTGCCCACGGAAGGCTTTCAGTCAACATTTTTAAGGAGAGTGGGTATCCGATGGCTTTCTGGTTGGTTGAGAATATTTACCGGAAAGACGATTAAAGATCCTACTTCTGGATTTCGCGCGTGCGGCAAAAAGGCTATAGACCTGTTCTGTAGGGACTACCCAGACGATTACCCTGAACCTGAATCTATTGCCGCAGCATTAAAAACTGGTCTTTCAGCGGTTGAGGTTCCCGTACTTATGCGCGAGAGGCAGGGCGGAGTGTCATCAATTTCTGGCTTTTCTTCAATTTATTACATGATAAAAGTTTCGCTTGCAATTTCCATGGCCTGTTTTGTTTATAGAAAGGCGGCTCACTAATGAGTATGATAATTCGTGTGGGCGCTGGCATAATATTTAGTGGCCTTTTCTTTTATGTCGTTTCCTTAGTCGGCAAAGGAAAGCTGCTTTTAAAGTACTCGTTACTATGGCTCTGCCTGTGCGTGGTGGCGCTATTTAGCGTTTGCTTTCCGGAGTTGATTTATCGAATTTCAGATTGTATCGGGTTTATTAGCCCTTCGAATTTTGCTTTTCTCGTCGCCGTAGTACTTTTATTGATGATTTCTCTATCTCTCAGTATTGCGATCAGCAGACTCGTTACGGCTTGCAAGAACTTAACCCAACGTATTGCGATTCTTGAAAATGAGAATGATGTTTTGCGGAATCAGCAGAGTTAATTAAAGACGGAGTTTAGATTAACTGTATGAACAACTATTTAGCAGCGGAAGCTCGAAACCATCGCGTTTGCGGCGGCTTGTATCGCCTTTACCATGTCGGTGTTTATGTCCTGCCGTTATCTTTTGCACTGATATATCTGTCTTTGTTTGTTAATTACATTGATGCTTTCTATGGCACGGTTGGCTTTACAATTGCCAACCCGATGCTTAATGACGATAGGGCAGTTCTATTTGTTGCTGGATTGACTATTATATTTGTCATTTCTGTAATCAAATTGGTTGAGTATAAAAGCGAGTTTTTGTATAAATATCGATGGTTAATCGGTATGACTGTAGCGTTGCTTGCCGTTGCTTTTAAAATCAGCGGTTCATCGCTTGGCATGTGGAGCATTATGCTCCCTGAAAACGCTGATACTCCGTTTTGGGGTATACCGAGGTCCCTTCGAAGTGATGAGTTCTCAGTTGGAACCCTGTTTCAATTATCTCAATCCCATAATGGCTATGCTCCAATTTCGGAAATCCTGAGAGGAGATTTAACGGATGTCCGGATGGTTTATGGCGCTGCCTGCTGGAGCGTAATCACGTTATTTAGACCAGTACTTTGGGGTTATTTGCTATTTGGTTTTGAATTCGGCCTAGCGTTTGCCTGGTCCGCGAAACTATGTCTAATGGTTCTTGTCTCTTTTGATTGTGCCTTTCTCATTATTAAGTCAAAGCCGCTCAGCTTTCTCTTTTCATGCTTGCTTTGTTTTTCACCATTAATTCAATGGTGGGGCACGGGCGAGGTGATTCTTTATGGCCAAGCCCTTGTCTTGTTGTTGGATAGGGCGCTCTTTACTCAAAAAAGAAATATCAGGATTATTGCGCTAGCTGCTATAGCATGGCTATGTGGTTGTTACATAATGCTCATGTACCCTGCTTGGATGGTCCCATTTTTCTTCATTTTTGCCTTGATGGGTGTATTTAGAACAACAGAGTATTGTCAAACTTTAAAATCTAACAATCAACATCCAGTTCTTGCATGGTCACTAATTGATACTTTTGTTTTAGTATCCTGCCTGTTGATTTCAGCGGGACTAATATTCCTTTCCTTCTTCCAGTCCTCCGAAGCAATGACATCTGTTATGAATACCGTTTATCCTGGTGCGCGCTTTGAAACAGGTGGAAGCGGACTTCCTGAACTTTTTTCTTATGCAATTTCACTCTTTTACGCCTTTGATTCACCACTGGTTTCAAATGAATGCGAAATTGCAACCATTCTTTGCTTCTTCCCTCTTGGAACGCTTGCATCTCTGCTCTGTTTTATTAAAAGGCGGGATTGGCAGCTATTTTTGCTTACGGCACTTCAATTGTTTTTCCTGGCCTTTGCATTTATTGGTTTTCCGTCATTTCTATCTCGAATGACCTTAATGTATAACGTCCCCGTTCTGCGACTGTTGTTTCCTATTGGTTACCTGGAACTTCTCCTATTTTTGATTTCTGTCGAAAAGGCTAAAGAATCCCAAGGGAATAATAGCTCCATTGATTATTTGTCAATTATCTTAATAATCGGTCTTATTCTGAGTTCAGCATTCCAGATTTTCATCCTTCTTTCTGCGAAATATCTTGTTGCAAGGATGCTGTATTTGTTGATGCTTATATTGTTCTGTCTTTTTTCGTGCCTTTCGTTTCGCTCCTATATTCTTGGTAAAAAATGTACCGGTTTATTTGTTGCTTTCGCGATTTGCTTCGGCGTAATTCCAGGGCTCTGTATCAATCCAGTTCAAATCGGTGCGGCTCCAATTACAGATACGAATTTAGAGGCTCTCGTTAATCAGTTTGTCGAAGAGAGTGATTATTCAGATAAATGGGTTGTCGATGGTTCTTGGACAGTTGCCAATCTTTGCGCTGCGTATGGAGCGCCTGTAATTAACTCTACCAATGCTTATCCTGATCTGGCGCGTTGGAATTCTATCGATGAAAATAACGAGAACGAGTGCGCATACAACAGGTATGCTCATGTCATTGCTAATGTATTCGCCCCGTCTACGTCATTTAATTCCACTCAGGATGATCTCTTCACAGTGAATTTGACTGAAGATGATTTGAGGCAGCTTAATGTGAAGTACGTTATGTCTAGTAGGGATTTGACGGAGTTTTCATCTGATAAATTACAAATAAGGCAATTAGGTTCAGCAAACGGGTTTGTTCTATATGAATTGACCTATTAGGAAGAAGGGGCTGCTGGTTAAACCGGCAGCCCCTTCTTCTTTTTTACGTGTTTATGATATAAGCATCATAGCGCTTTTAAATTTGATAATACAAATTCCCGCTGATGATGTTGCTGTTTATATACGGATCGCCTTTCACGTAATATTCTGGCCATAGGTAGTTGAGCAATGAGTATTCCCTATGGAACCTCATTTTCTTTTCGTCGCTGATTTCATAGCCTCGCGATAGCGACTCATAATGATACAGCTCGGTGTCGGGTGTATATACAACAAGATAGTTGTGACTTCTCACTTTGAGGCAATAGTCAACATCATTAAAAGCAACAGCCAGCTCTTCTCTAAAGCCACCGACTTCGTCGAATACAGCTCTCTTAGTCATGAGGCATGCTGCAGTTACTGCGCTTAGATCTTGCGTGCGGTCACATAGATTGAAGTAGCCCCAATTACCTCTGGGGTAGTCTTTTCCAAGGTGGCCGGCTCCAATTCCTCCGATACCGACGCCCGCATGTTGCAAAGTATTGTCGCTGTAGAAAAGTCTTGCGCCAACAATGCCAACTTCTTTTCGTGAACAAATGCCCAGCATGTTTTCAATCCAGTTTGGGGTTAGAACTTCTGTATCGTTGTTTAACAAGAGAAGGTAATCGCCCTTTGCTTTGCTAGCGCCAAAGTTCATCAGTTTTGAAAAATTGAATTCTGCACCCCAATATTCGATGCGGATCGTATCGGGATAGCATTTTTCTAATTTAGAGTAGTACTCGAATGTTTCTGGGTTCTCGCTGTTGTTTTCAATGATGACGATTTCGTAGTTATCGTACGTTGAGCGTTCAATGATCGACTTAATGCACGTATCGAGAACAGAGGGATGGTCCTTTGTCGGAATAATGATTGATACAAGTGGATGACTATCTGGAACTGCATAGGTAACTTTATAAGTGAAGGGGTCGTTTCCACGGTAAACCTTTGCGGAAACATCAAGTCTGTCCAAATGGGCCTGTACGGCTTTGACGCCAGCATCCCATGCATATAGCTTTGAGTTCGGGTCACCTGCAGTTGAGTTTTCGGTCATTCTCCAGTGGTAAAGAATTTTAGCCACGTGTACCACATTTCGTGCGTTTTCTATCGCCTTAAGCGTCAGGTCATGGTCTTGGGCTCCATCGTACTGCTCGTCGCCGTACTCCAGAGAATCGAATAGTGTCTTTCTGATTGCAAGAAAATGGCAAATATAATTAACGCTTCGTAGTAAATCGATGCTTAAATCTGGCTTAAAGAATGGGTCACCATAGCTGCCATTGGCAAACAGTTTGTCTTCGTCGCAGTAAATAAGATCAGTATTGTTTTCAGCATTAATTGCATGCGCATATTCATAAAGCGCCGCGGGCTCAAGAGTATCGTCGTGGTCCAAGAAGCAAATGAAATCTCCATTCGCTTCTTTTGTTCCGGCAAGAGTATTTTTGGAAATGCCGGAATTGCTCGCTAGCTCTATCACCTTAATGCGAGCGTCATTATTCTTAGCGGTTTCGATCATATCCACAAGCGCACTGTTATCTGGGCTTGCATTGACCAGCACAAGCTCCCAGTTCGCATAACTCTGTTTAAGACTGATTCCACCATTTCCCTGAACAAATTATCGGGTGTGTTGAATAGGGGAACGACGATGCTAAACAAAGGCATTTTCTTGAAGGTAACCATCGATTGTTTTTCGAGCATCGCCGAGCTTGCCTTGTGTTGTTCGAGCCATTTTGGATATGCAGATGGATCAATCGAAATAGGTTTCATCTTCGATGTGGTTAAAATGCGCAGCCTTTCGAGCTCTTCGTTGTCCACAACAGCGAAGCTGTTAAAGCTCGGGTGATTGTCGTCTTCGATTGTGAAGATTAGCCTATTTGTGCTATTTGGGATTCGGACCGAGTATTGAATCTCGCGCCGTTTTTTATTGGGGGCAAACCACAAGGGAATCGTAATGTCATCGGTGGTGATCGGCTCGATCTCAATACGATTCATCGAAGTATCGAAGCAGCTGATGGCTATTTTGTTGTCGTTGCGCTGAGGAAGTTTTACTGAGCAGCGAAGAATGGCCTCATCTCCATCTTCGATAAACTCGTGAAAACGCATGCTTGCTACATCCAAGTCATGCTTATCGTCATAGTTCCTAATGGAATGGGACAAATCATTCTTAATTTTGTAGTTTAATCTTGACGCCCATTTTGCCGTGCCAAAGCTGATTTTAATGGCATCGTAGGCATATTGCGCATTCAAATCATTAATCTGAATATCGCAATCACCAGTTCCGAGGTCGGGAAGAACTATGACGTATTGATTGTTATTTGACTCGTATGGATAGATTGAGCTTGGTATTGTCGTTCCGTCGCTCTTTGCTGCTGTCACCTGAATATTTGATGCATCTGTCTCAACATTCTTTAGAAGAACGTACACCTTCCCGCTTCCGCGGCAAATGCAATCCATGTTAATTTTCATTTCAATTTACCTTTCCGTTGCACTGAAGATGTCTGTGCTATTTCACTTTGATCTAGGGTTTATTCTTACATTGAATTAGCCCAGTACGGGTAGCCTCTCTATTCTTTCTTGGTATCGGATGCGCGCTGCTGTAATTCGACGTTCATGCCATGTGGCCGTAGTCGAATTGCTTTGCTCGTCTAGCGGATGAATGTTTTCATACCCAATTGGATGCATATACTCTTTAGGATTCGCTATATACATTTGCGTTGCTTCGAGATTTCCACTGCACTTACTTCTTAAATCGGGATTTCCATTCAGAAGAGAGCCAATAGAAAAATGAGGATGCGCAACTCGATGTTCGTTAATGCCGATTGCAATGAAATGTTCCAGCGCTCCATGGGGGTCGTCTTTATATCTATCGAATAGATCCTCGTAATGATTTACATAAAAGGAATAATCAAATACAGATGAATAGTCTGCTCCGTTAAATATTGCATTCGTAGAGCAAGCGCACGTAAGTTGCGGTCTCCTTTGAGGCCACGCGCTTTGATCGATCGTGAGGGCCTCTTTATTTATTGGGTTAAAGATGCGGCATTCATAGCATCTTATGTCTTCCTTTTTAAGGAAGACATTGAATAGTCGTTCTGAGATAAAGCCAGGCATCCTTTGTTGATAGCTATCGCGACCACTTATATAGTCAATTCGCTTATCAAGTTGTTTTTCAATTTTGAAAAGCCACTTACAATATCTGTCCATCAGTTCCTTTTTACAAATAAACATATTGCATGGCGAAAAAGAGCACTCCTCACAAATTGCTTCATCAAAAGCATCCAAGTAGCTAGGGCATTTCGTCCTGATGATTTCCCTTGCCTGTAGCAGATCTGTCGAAGAGTGGATCATTCTATACTGCTCAGCAACAGTGATTAAGTTGCACCCGATTGAGCTTGTGCAGGGTTCTTTGGCTGCAACAATGCAGTCATGCTTGGTAAGAATGTTCTCAATTTCATAGTCTCTGAGCATCTGCTTCGAGTCGTTGGGGGACTCAAATGCCCTTCGATAATGCGTGAGCCCAACTATCGACTCAGGAGAATTCTTCCATATCCAATAGAGGCCGGTAAGCTCACAGTAGTGCTTGTTTTTCTGGGAAATATTATCGCCTTGATCGTCGTACAGCCATCCAGCTTGTCGATTTTTCGTTGGAATGGAGCTTGCCCCGACGAAGAGCGGCTGGTAAGGCGCCTGTGCATCAATGTCAAAGTGCTTATGGGCTGCGATGTAAATCTTCACTGTTCCTGACGCTCTTTCCGTGCCGAGGCAATTAGATGCCCTGTTCAATGGGTATCGCTCATATATTTTTAATTGATATGACCGATAGAGTTTATTATATAAGTCGTAACAAAATGAGTTATATGACACGGAGGACTACATGAAAGGCATCATCCTCGCCGGCGGGTCCGGCACGCGCCTGTACCCGCTCACGCTCGTGACCTCCAAGCAGCTGCTTCCGGTCTACGACAAGCCCATGATCTACTACCCGCTGTCCACCCTCATGCTGGCGGGCATCCGGGACATCCTGGTCATCTCCACGCCGACCGACCTGCCCAACTTCGAGCGCCTGCTCGGGGACGGCTCGCGCTACGGCGTGAACCTCTCCTACGCCGAGCAGCCCTCGCCGGACGGCCTGGCCCAGGCCTTTACCATCGGCGAGGAGTTCATCGCCG
>ENA-OQDE01000051-OQDE01000051.1-human-gut-metagenome-genome-assembly--contig:-NODE-51-length-67224-cov-27.307272_pt1 | contig 67224 bp, 93 predicted proteins | sample MGYA00242768_ERZ504595 | MGnify/ENA primary metagenome ERZ504595 (study PRJEB26092, sample SAMD00036307) | human gut metagenome | host: Homo sapiens | study: EMG produced TPA metagenomics assembly of...
CCGCCGACTACTACGCGAATGCCGCCGGCCCCGTCGCCCCGCGCCCGGTCCACTCCGCGCTCGACCTGTCCAAACTCGAGTCGGTCGGGTTCCACATGCCCGACTGGGAGGAAGAGCTGGGGGAGTACCTCAAGACGCTCTAGCCGCTATTAACTTTTCGAGAGTAAAAGCCGCCGTTCTTTAACGGCGGCTTTTCTTTTGCCTGGTGAATAGCCCCGCTGCAACAAGGGCGGCGGCGGTCGCCAGACTCACTGCAAGCCCCGCAAGGGCGCCCGGAGTCTTGTAGGTCATCACGATCCTATTCGCGCCTTTCTGCATGTTCAGGGATGACAAGCCCTTATCGGCGGCGGGCGTTAGTTCTGTGGCGGTTCCGTTTACCGTTACGTTCCAGCCTCATCGTACGGAACGCTCAGCAGTAGGTTGCCGTCATCCTTGGCGGTGTACTCGCCTTCGATCCTTCCGTCCTCAAAAACCGTCGGAACAAATTCGCTCATCTTAAGCTCGTTAATAATCTGCTCGAAAACGTCCAGATTGAGGGCGTAAAAGACCGGATCATTGTCTTGGGGCATGTCTGTATAGCCTCTGCGACTCCGATTGACACCGTATGCTGGCTCGGGGAGTCCGATGCATCCGCAATCTGGCGGATATTATTGTCGAATCTCCAGGCCTCGTTTCCGATCGTTCGCTGGTCGATGGTAAGGGTGACGGGCCAATAACTGCCGGCGGTCGCATCTTTGTTGATGTAGAGATACCCGATGGAACCCGACGGCACGGTGGCGTTCCACTGCCTTAAGTTCTCGTCATCCTCCGTGTTTTTGGCCTCGATTTTGGTATAGAGCATTACCTCGCGGCCCAGGATTTTGCTGTAGAGGTCGTTTTGCTTTTCGAAGGGGTTCTCGCCCTTCAACGTGCAGTTTTGAATGTCATTGGATGCCATGACACCAACGCTGAGCGCATAGGGGTTCTCGTACACCGCACTTGCTGTATCGGCTATTTCAGTCATTGCCGCGTATCCCGAAGGCGCGTGCTCGGCGATGGCGTACTTGACTCCCAACAGGGCATCAACGGCAAGAATGGGCTCGGCATAACGGGTCGAGAATTCGCCGACGCTGCTGTATCCAAGGGAGTTGAGCAGTGCGATGGCCTGCGGGTTGTTGGCAGACGAATACGAAGACAACTGGTTGTACCCAAGCGCCAAGCCTTCGTTGAGGGCGGCGCTGTCGACGCGTGTGGTTGTGCGGTCAATGCGATAGAACGACGCCGAAGTCTGGTCTTGAATGGTCGTGATAGTGTCGGTTGCGGTGGCGACATAGGCGCTGTTGGCTTTTTCGGAATAGCCTGTGTACAGCTGGTTCCACATAACATGGGCGTTGGCAAACAACTCAATGGCGGTTAGTGCCAGGAGGGGCATGATGACGACGGGGCGATAGGCTTGACGCAATTTGGGCTGGTTTTTGAGCGCCTGCTGCGCGTGTCCTGCGGCCCACAGCGCAAAGAAGCTCAGCAAAAAAGCCGTGCGCGAGTAGAAGCCGTTGGGAACGCGCATGCCGCACCAGATGTACTCGAGCGGGCTCAAAACGGAGCTTGCGACCAGGATTATCGTGACGACGAGTGTTGCGATGCGCGTCTTGATCGAAACCGTGCGGTTAACCAGCAGGCTCACCGCAAGCAGCATCATGACGATGCCGCAATAGAACTGCGGTGTGCTTTCGTTGCTTACCCACATGCAGGGAAGAAAGCCCCTGATGAGCGACTTGAGGCTGGTTTTAAGTAGGGGGCCGAGTGCTAGAACGGGACCGCCCTTGGACATGGCAAGGATGGTCGGCAAAAAGGTCCAGGCGGACAGAAGCAGTCCGAGCGCGATAGCCCCGGCGAATCGCAGGGCCCGATCGAGCATGAGCTTCCAGCTAAAACCTTCTTCTGCAACATAATCGACAAATTCGACCAATACGAAGATGCAGAGGAACAGGATGCTGATGTAGGCCGTATACCAGCAGAACATGACATTGAGCGCCGTTGCGATGACGAGGCGGATCATGCGCTGCTTGCGGATGAGCTCGTAGCATCCGTAGGCGCAGATGGGCAGCAGGATGAGGCAATCGATCCAGAGCGGGTTGCGTAGGTTGCTGATGGTCCAGCTGCAAAACGTGAACGAGAGGGAAAGCAGGAATGCTGCGGGCTTGGGTAGGTCAAAGCGCTTTTGCACATACCAAGCGCTGCTGATGTGGATGCAGCCCAGTTTGAGCGCGGAGATAACAAACGCGAAGAGCGTTAGCTTGTCTGCGGGAAACAGCGCGCAGAGCAGGTTGAAGGGGCTGGCGAGGTAGTAGCTATAGAGCCCCCATGTGTTCATGCCGAGTCCTTGCGAGAAGGAATAGCGAAGGCTTGCCTCGCCTAAAAGGACGCGCCGGAACCAAGCAAAGAAGTCGATGTATTGGTATTTGAGATCGTTGGTGAGAAACGAGTTGTCGCCAAAGGGGTAGACATGCCCTGCCACTGCAAGTGCGACAAAGAGTGCGCCGGAAAATGCGAAGCAGGCGGCGTAGAACGCCACATTCTTGAGCGTGCTGTTATTGGGCCGTGTCATCAGATTCCTCGTTGGATTCTCGAATGATATAGATGGGACGTCGCTTGGTTTCCAAGTAGCTTTTGCCAAGTATTCACCTATGATTCCCAGGCACAGAAGCTGCATGCCGCCAAACAGCGTTATGAGGCAGGCGAGCGACGGCCATCCGCCGACGGGGTCGCCCCAGACAAGCGTCTTTACTAGGATGACGATAAATCCCAGGATGGCGATGAGACAGAAGACGATACCTGTGAGGGCGGCGAGGGAGAGCGGCGCCGTGGAAAACGCGACGATGCCGTCGATGGAATAGAGGAGCAGCGACCAAAAGCTCCATTTGGTCTCGCCGGCCACGCGGTTGACGTTTACGTAGGGGAGCCATTTGGTCTTGAAGCCGACCCAGCCGTAAATGCCCTTGGAGAATCGGTTGTATTCACCCATGGAGATGATGGCGTTGACCATAGGCCGCTTCATGAGCCTAAAATCGCGTGCTCCGTCGACGATGTCGGCCTTGGAAATGCGGTTGATGATCTTGTAGAACATACGGGCACAGAACGACCTGATGGGAGCTCGCCTTTGCGGGTGGTCCTGCGTGTGGCGACGTTGTCGTAGTCTTCGGTTTGTAAGATCTCGTACATCTGCGGCAGGAGCGAGGGCGGGTCCTGCATGTCGGCATCCATGGTGGCGACATAGTCGCCCTTTGCGTGCTGGAGTCCGGCGAGTAGCGCCGCCTCCTTGCCAAAGTTGCGCGAGAAAGAGTGCCAGCGGATGGCGTATGGATGCGCCACCGCGGCTTCTGCTTTCATGACGGCGAGCGTTTTGTCTGCCGAGCCATCGTCGATGAGGACTGCCTCAAAGGAGATGCCGGGGTCTTGCTGGGTCATGATGCGAACGACGCCATCGAGCTCTTTGAGAAAGATCGGAAGTGATTCCTGCTCGTTGTAGCACGGCACGACGATGGAGATGAGCGGCATGGTGGTTTACCTCTCGCTTGGCTTGGAAGTAGGGTGGCCGGGCTGGTCGTCGTAGGCGTATTTGCTGTACACGTTGACCTCCCACTGCTTTTTTTCGACCTTTGCCACGGAATCGAGGATGAAGCCGGTCGCAAGGCTCAGACCGCACAGGAACAAAAACGACGCGGCGAGCATGGCGGTGGGGAAGCGCGGGACGAGGCCGGTCTGGAAATACTCGACAACGATGGGCATGCCCAGGGCGAGGCCGATCACCGCAAACAGAAGCGCAACCAGGCTGAAGAACTTCAGCGGGCGGTAGTCCTTGAACAGCGTGCAGATCATCGCAACGACTTTAATGCCGTCGCTTACTGTATTGAGCTTAGACTCGGAGCCTTCCGGACGGTCGCGGTACTCGATGGGCACATCTTTGATGCGCCAGCGGTGGTCGACGGCGTGGATTGAGAGCTCGGTTTCGATCTGGAAGCCTCGGAAAGCACGGGGAAGGTTTTGATGAAAGGACGGCTCATGGCGCGGTAGCCGGTCATGACGTCATCGAAGCTGTAGCCATAGATCCACTTGATCATGGCGCGGACCAGATTGTTGCCAAAGCCGTGGAAAGCACGCTTGTTTTCCTCGGCGTAGGTGCCGTTGGAAAGGCGGTCGCCTACGGTCATATCGGCCGTGCCGTTGAGGATGGGCTCGCAGAGGGCTTTGGCCGCCTCGGCGGGGTAGGTGTCGTCTCCGTCGACCATCAGGTAGCAATCGGCGTCGATGTCGCGAAACATCTGGCGGCACACGTTGCCCTTTCCCTGACGGGCTCAAAGCGGACCGTGGCGCCGTGCTCGGTGGCGATGTGCGAGGTGTCGTCCGACGAGTTGTTGTCATAGACATAGACCGTCGCTTGCGGAAGCTCGCGGTGAAAGTCGTCGATGACTTTGCCGATCGTGAGGGCTTCGTTGTAGCAGGGGATGATGACGGCGATGGATTCAGAATTCACTCAATGCTCCTTAATCATTCAATTCATGAAAGTATAGCCGTTTGGGCTTGGCATCCTAAGATGTGGGTTAGTTCTCCAGTTTTGTTGCGCGAATCGTTTGCATGGCCGTCGGGTCTATACTGTTCGTTTGTCAACGATTACGAGTAAAGGAGTTGCATCCGTGTCGGATCAGACAAAGCAACAAGAAACTCGCAGTCTGCCTGCGACGTTTGCTAAGAACGAATTTGAGAAGGACGCGTTTATCCTTCGTCAGCTCGTTACCAAGGATTTTAAGATCAAGTATCGCCGTAGCGTTCTGGGCGTCGCATGGTCGGTGCTCAACCCGCTGCTGATGATGATCGTCATGGCCATCGTGTTCTCGACAATTTTTGCCCAGGGCCGCAACGGCTCAATTACGCCCGAGATGTACCCGCTGTACTTAATCGTTGGTAACGTCACCTTTGCCGTCATGTCCGAGTCCACGAACCAGGCCCTGACGTCGATCGTGGGTGCTGCTCCGCTGCTCAAGAAGGTTAAGGTGCACCGCTGGGTCTTCCCAGTACAGAAGGTGCTCTTCTCGCTGGTTAACTTTGCCTTCTCGCTGGTCGCCGTTGCCATCGTTATGCTGTGGTTCCGCGTTATGCCTTCTTGGCATCTGATTCTGCTGCCGGTCTGCCTGCTGCTGCTTATGTGCTTCTGCATGGGTCTGGGCATGATGCTCTCGGCCCTTACGGTCTTCTTCCGCGACGTTATGCATCTGTGGAGCGTTGTCATTACGGCTTGGACTTACATCACGCCTATTTTCTGGACGACCGACTTTGTTGTGAAGATGCCGCATATCGTTCGGATCTTGGTGTATGCGAACCCCATGTACAACTATCTGCAGTTTATGCGTGATATCTTCCTGTTCCAGACTACGCCCTCGCTTATGACGTTTGGTATGTGCGTCGCTTGGGCGGTCCTTGCGCTTGTTATTGGCTACACCGTGTTCCATAAGTCCGAGCGCAAGTTCATCCTCTACATCTAAGGAGTGCTGTGATGACTGAATCTGTTGTTGATTACAGCGAGCAGCCTCTGGCTGTCGAGGTCGACGACGTTACCATGATCTTTAACATGGCGTCTGAGTCATTGACGAACCTCAAGGAGTACTTCATTAAGCTTGCCAAGCACGAGCTGTTCTTTGAGGAGTTTCGGGCGCTTAAGCACATCTCGTTCGATATTCATCGCGGCGAAGTTGTGGGTCTGGTCGGCACCAATGGTTCCGGCAAGTCTACGATGCTCAAGATCATCGCTGGCGTGCTTGAGCCCAGTGAGGGCAGCGTTAAGGTGCACGGTAACATCGCGCCGCTGATTGAGCTTGGCGCCGGCTTTGACCCCGAGCTGACCGCCCGCGAGAACATCTATCTGAACGGTGCCCTGCTCGGCTACACCAAGGAGTTCATCGACGCCAACTTTGACGGCATTATCGAGTTCGCTGAGCTGCAGAACTTTGTCGACATGCCGCTTAAGAACTTCTCCTCGGGCATGGTGGCGCGTATCGCCTTTGCAATCGCGACGATCACCGAGCCCGATATTCTGATCGTTGACGAGACGCTGTCCGTCGGCGATGTGTTCTTCCAGCAAAAGTGCGAGGCGCGTATTCAGCACTTTATCCAGAGCGGCGACGTGACGGTTCTGTTCGTTTCGCACTCCATGGAGCAGGTTGAGCGCATCTGCCAGCGCGCCGTTTGGATTGAGAAGGGCGACCTTCGCATGGACGGCCCGGTTGATGAGGTCTGCAAGGCGTACCGCGAGCAGTTCAACTAGGTTATAATTACTTGCGCCTGACAGGCTTGCGCTTGCTTGGGCGTGCGGTTATTTGCTCCATTAGCTCAGTTGGATAGAGCAGGGGACTTCTAATCCCAAGGTCGACGGTTCGAATCCGCCATGGAGCACCATCGTTTATTAAGCCCAGACCGCTTGGTGGTCTGGGCTTTTTTGTCTTGTATGCTGCTGGAGCCGAGCGCGAGCAAGCCGCTACTGTTCGTTGGGGTTGGCATTTTACTTTTCGAGACGTTCCCTCAACAGCTCCATCGCGTGAGCGTAGCCCTGCAGGCCTTCGCCGGTGATGGTGGCGAAGCAGGCCAGGCGGGCGTAGCTTACCTGGCGGAAGTCCTCGCGGGTCTCGACGGCGCTTATGTGGACCTCCACGGCGGGGATGGCGACGGCCTTGAGGGCGTCGAGGATCGCGACGCTCGTGTGCGTGTAAGCCGCCGGGTTGATGACGATGCCGTCGACCTTGCCGTAGGCCTCCTGGATCTTGTCGACGATGCTGCCTTCGTGGTTGGACTGGAAGACCTCGACCTCGTCAAAGCCCTGCGCGGCGCCTGCCTCCTGGCAAATCTGGACCAGGTGGTCGTAGTTGTCGCTGCCATAGATGCCCGGCTCGCGAATGCCGAGCATGTTGAGGTTGGGGCCGTTGATGACGAGTGCTTTCATGGTTGCTTCCTTTGCGATTGGAAAACCACCACAAAGGTGCCCGTCCCCTTTGTGGTGGTTTTGATTAGAGAGCGGATGGGAGGGTGTCGAGGAGGGCTTGGGCGGTGTTGGCGGCGCAGTCGCGTGAGTCGATGATGTAGTCGGCCCAGGAGCGGTAGCGCAGCATGCGCTGCTCGGCGAGCTTGTCGATGCCATCGCGCGCCGTGATGGGGCGGCCCTTGTGGGCGAGCTCGTCGAGCTTGCGGTTGAGCATCACAATCTGGCTGTTCTGGTGCAGCAGCTGATAGTTCTCGTCGCGCGTGACCACGCCGCCGCCGGTGGAAAGCACAAGTCCGCTGCGCTTGGAGATGTCGGCTAGAGCCGCCGTTTCCTGCTCGCGGAAGGCCGCCTCGCCGCGCCCGACGATAAAGTCGGCGCAGGGCATGCCCAGGCGCTCCTCGAGCGCACGATCCAAGTCGATGTGCTCGCGTCCGGTGAGCAGGGCGATCTGCTCACCCACGCGGGTCTTGCCCGAGCCCGGCATACCGATCAGCGCGATGTTCTGTTCGCGGCGTGACAGGCGCTCCGTTACGTCCAGAATGCGCTCACGCGAAGTGACCTGGCCGGTGTAGCGCTCAACGGCTTGCGCCGCCTGGGCCACGAGCATCAGCAGGCCGCCGATGCAGGGGATGCCGCGGCGCTCGGCCTCGAGCATGAGTCCCGTGCGTGCAGGGTTGTAGACAATGTCGATGACGCCCTCGAGCACATCGAGCCCCTCGAGCGTGCAAGGCGCGTCGGGGCAGTGGGGGAACATACCGGCAGGCGTACAGTTGACGAGCAACGCGGCGTCGGACTGCTGCGCGATGTTGTCGTAGTTGACCTCGCTCGTGCGGCCCACGGGCACCACGGTGCGCCCAGGTCGCCGAGCACCATGCTTGCCGTGGTGCCGGCACCACCGGTGGCGCCAAGCACGAGGGCCTTTTTGCCGGCGACCTCAACGCCCAGCTCCTCGACTAGGCACTGAAAGCCGAAGTAGTCGGTGTTGTCGCCGCGCAGGCGGCCGTCGGGCAGGCGCGTGATGGTGTTGACGTTTCCCATACGCTCGGCGAGTGGACTCAGCTCGTCCAGGTATTCCATGACGGCGCGCTTGTAGGGGATGGTCACGTTGGTGCCCTCCCACTCGTCGCCCGTCATAAAGGCCGCGAGGTCCTCGGGCTCGCGCTCAAATCGCACGTAATCGAGCCCAGCGAGCTCTTTGTAGATGGTTGGGGTGTAGCTGTGGCCCAACACGCGGCCCAGCACTCCGTAGGGGCGGGTTGCGGCGGTATCGGTCATCTAGAGCACCTCCGTGTAGCTGCCAAAGTAGGTGAAGCTTTCGCACACGTCGTCGATGGAATCGAGCAGGTCGTCGAGGGCCTTGCTGCCAAAGGGGCAGTCCAGATCAAAGTAGAACATAAACTCAAAGTCGCGGCCGGGGATGGGGCGGCTCTCGAGCTTGATGAGGTTGATGTTGAGTGCGTAGAAGCGCTCGAGCACGCGATAGAGGGCGCCCGGCTCGTTGGCCGTGGTGATCATGAGCGAGGTGCGATTAGCGCCGGGGTAGACGCGCGGCTCGCGGCTGATGACGACAAAGCGCGTGTAGTTGTTGTCCGAGTCTTGGATATTGGGCTCCAACACCTCGAGGCCATACAGCGTGGCACAGCTGCGCGATGCGATGGCGGCAACATCGGTGCGTTCGGAGTTGGCGACCATCTCAGCCGACATGGCCGTGTTGGGGTACTTGGTGGCGCGCAGGCCGTGGTTCTCGATAAAGCCGGCGCACTGGGCAATGGCTTGGCCGTGGCTGTAGACCTCGCGCACGTCGGCGAGCTTGGTGCCGGGCTTGACGAGCAAGTTGTGGTCGATCTTGAGGCGAAGCGAGCGCACGATGTGGAAGTCGAACTGGGCGAGCAGGTCGTAGACGGCGTTGACCGAGCCGGCGGTGGAGTTCTCGATGGGCAGCACGCCAAACTCGCAGAAGCCGTCGCGCACAGCGCGCATAACGCCTTCGAAGGTCTCGAAAAACGCGATGTCGGGCACGTCGAAGAGCTTGCACGCGGCGATTTGACTGTAAGCGCCTCAACGCCCTGGCAAGCGACGGTGGCAGTTTGAGGGAAGGGCGTGTCGGAGGCTGCAGCCGTGGCGTGGGCCTTTTGCGAGACAGTGATGCCCTTGAGTTCGTTGATGTAGCGCTGCTGCTCGGCCTTGCTCATGCTCATGAGGAGACGGAACAGGGTGATGGTCTGCGCCTCGTAGCGCTCGGGCGCGCGGCTGGCGAGGTTGTTGAGCTTGGAGCGCTCGCGGGCGGGGTCGAAGACGGCCTTGCCCATCTCGATTTTTGACTTGGCGACTTCGGTGGCAATGTCCATGCGCTCGATAAAGCTGTTGAGGAGCGTGGTGTCGATGCCATCGATGGCCTGGCGGATGTCAGCAAGGTCCATAGGGACCCCTTTCGTGAATCATTGCCCGGGGTGGGCTGGTTAGCGCTGGGCGGCGTCCTCGAGGAGGGCGTCCCAGATGGCGAGCGCGCGGCTGCCTCGGCTACGGGGACGGCTCGGGGGACGATGCAGGGATCGTGGCGGCCGTGGACCGAGAGTTCGACATTTTCCATGGCGTCCATGTCTACGGTCTGCTGCTCGCGGCCAATGGAGGCGTCGGCTTTACGGCCATGCGCCACATGACGGGCGCGCCGGTGGAGATGCCGCCCAGGATGCCGCCGGCGTTATTGGACTCGACCTCGATCTCGCCGGTCTCGGCATCGATGCGATACGGATCGTTGTTCTCGCTGCCGCGCATGGCGGCCACGGCAAAGCCCATGCCAAACTCCACGCCCTTTACAGCGGGAATGCCAAAGGCGATTTGCGCGATGCGGTTCTCGATGCCGTCGAACATGGGGTCGCCGATGCCGCGGGAAGCCCGTAAATGCCGCACTCCACGATGCCGCCGATGCTGTCGAGCTCGTCGCGCGCGGCCAGAATCTCCTCGCGCATGCGGCCGGCTGCGGCGGCGTCAATGCACGGCAGATCGTTCGTAAGGATTGCCTTGCGGTCGGCCTCGCGATAGACCATATCGTCCATCGGCAGGTCGGAGATGCCGCCGATCTGCGCGACGTGCGCCATGACCTGAATGCCGCGGGCCTCAAGTGCCTGCAGCGCAATGCCGCCGGCGATGCATAAGGGGGCCGTTAGGCGGCCGGAAAAATGCCCGCCACCAGCGACATCGTGCATGTTGTGATACTTCACGCGCGCAGGGAAGTCCGCATGTCCGGGACGGGGCTTGCGGCGCAGCTCGGTGTAATCATTGGAGCGCGTGTTGGTGTTCTCGATAATCGCGGCGATGGGCGCGCCGGTGGTATGTCCATCGATCACACCGGCGATGATATGCGCGGCGTCGGCCTCGCGGCGTTTGGTTGCGGTCTCGTCGCGGCCGGGGGCGCGACGGTCGAGGAAGTCTGCAGCTTCTCCTGGTCCACGGCGATGCCCGCCGGGATGCCATCGAGCGAGCAGCCGATAGCGGGGGAGTGCGATTGGCCGAAGATGCTTAAGTGCAAGACGTTGCCAAAGGTCGAGGACATGCTATTCTTCCTCGAGTGTGACCTTGCCGCCCAGCAGGCGGTAGTGGTCGAAAAAATCGGGATAGGACTTGTTGACGGCCTCGGCGCCGTGGATCACGACCTCGCCGGTGGCACGGCTCGCGGCGATGGCGGCCATCATGGCGATGCGGTGGTCGTTGTGCGAATCGACCTCGCCGCCGGTAAAGGCATCGACGCCCTTGATGATGAGGTCGTCGCCGGCAATACGCACCTGCGCGCCCAGCGCGGTGAGCTCGCGGGTGGTGGTGGCCAGGCGGTCGGATTCCTTGATACGCAGGCGGGCGCAATCGCGGATAAAGGTGCGGCCCTGTGCCAGCGAGGCCACGGCCGAGATAACGGGCACCAGGTCGGGAATGTCGTGGGCGCTCATCTCAAAGCCGGCGAGCTTGTCGGACTGCACGGTGGCGGCGTTGGTGGAGCGCACGATGCGGGCGCCAAAGCGCGAAAGCGCGGCAAGCACGTTGCGGTCGCCCTGTGCGGAGCTCAGGGACACGCCCTCGACGGTGATGGGGTCGGTGCCGATAGCGCCGGCACACAGCCAAAAGGCAGCGTTGGACCAGTCGCCCTCGACGGCCACGCTGCCGGGCGTGCGGTACGAGCCGCTGCTCACGCGGAAGTTCGTGACCTCGGGCTGGCCGTCCTTGGCCGGAATGCGCTCGACGTTGACCTCAACGCCAAAGGCCTTCATGGCCTGGATCGTTAGGTTGATGTAGGGGCGGCTCTCAATGAGGCCAGTCACCTGCACACAGGAGGGCTGGGCGAGCAACGGGGCTGCCAGCAGCAGGCCGGAGATATACTGCGAGCTTACGTTGCCCGGCAGCACAAAGGTGCCCGGGCGCATGCGTCCGCTTGTCTTGAGCGGAAAACCGCCCAGACCCTGTAGGTCGCAGCCGGCGGCAATGATCTCTTCCGAGAGCGGGGAGAGCGGGCGTGCGCCTAGACGGCCCTGTCCCACGAAGGTGGCCTCTGCGCCCAGCGCGCAGGCGACGGGTAGCATAAAGCGCAGCGTGGAGCCGCTCTCACCGCAGTCGAGCGTGCCGCCGGCAAGGGCCTTGAGCAGGCCAAATTCAATGCTCTTCATGGTGGGGTGGACTTGGAAACCGTCCTCGACGGTCTCGATGCGGGCGCCGAGCGCCGTGAGGCAGCGCACCGTGGCCTCGATATCGGCGCAGGTAGTGTTGCAGGCAACGTGCGTCTCACCGTTGGCAAGTGCGGCGCAGATGATGAGGCGATGCGCCATCGATTTGGACGCGATGGCGGGAACGGTGCCCTTGAGCGGGGACGGGGTGATGCGGGCTAACATGCGGAAACGTCTCCCTTCTGGCCGAGGCCCTCGGCAATCAAATCGTGGAAGGTGGAAAGCGGCGTGCGGTCGATGCTGCAACGGCCGATGTCGTGCGGAATTACCAGGTCGATGGTGTCGCCCGCGCGCTTTTTGTCATGGAGCGCCTCGGCAAAGACGGCTTCGGCATCTAGGTCGCAGCGGGTCTTGAGGCCGTGGCGGGCGCAGAGCTCCTCAATACGGCCGGGCAGCTCGGCGTCGCATACGCCATGCAGGGCCGCGGCGCGCGTGATGATGCCCATGCCAATCGACACACAGTTGCCGTGGCCGAGCTCAAAGTGCTCGCAGGCTTCGACGGCGTGCCCCGCGCTGTGTCCAAAGTTTAGGAGCTTGCGCTGATTGGTTTCGCGCTCGTCGGCAACGACCACGGCGCGCTTGATGTCGATATTACGGGCGATGATGATTGCCACACGGGCCACGTCGCGGTTCAGCAGCTCAAGCGTGAGCGGGGTCTTCTCCAGCTCGGCGAAGAGCTCGGGGTCGGCGATCACGGCGTGCTTGACGACCTCGCCGCAGCCGTCGGCGAACTGTTCGGGCGTAAGGGTTGCCAGGCACCCCACGTCGGCGATGACCACGCTCGGCTGCCAAAAGGCGCCGGCTAGGTTCTTGCCAGCTGCCAGGTCGATGGCCGTCTTGCCGCCGACCGACGAATCCACCATGGCGAGCAGGCTTGTGGGAATCTGCACAAACTTGCAGCCGCGCATGTAGGTGGCGGCCACAAAGCCCGCCACGTCGCCCACGACGCCGCCGCCGAGCGCCACGATCACGTCGGAGCGCGAAAGCTCGTGCTCGGCCACAAACTCCAAGATGGCAACGTAGGTCTCGGCACTCTTATGGGCCTCGCCGGCCTCGAAGGTGCAGATGCTCGCCTCGTAGCCTGACGCCTCCAGGCTCTGCTTAACGGGCATCTGGTAGAGCGGGCCCACGTTGGTGTCCGTCACGATGACGGCCTTGGTGCCGCCGGCAGTGGCGCGAACGAGCGGTCCCGCCTGCTCCAGCAAAAACGTGCCAACATGCACTTGGTAGGGGCGTGCAGTGTCGATATCGATGGTAATCGCCATAAGCTTCGGTCCTTTCGACCTGGCGTGATAGGTGGTCTAGTGGGAGGCCTCGTCGTCGAGCGCGCGCTTGATGCGGTCGCCCTCGGCAAGGAGATTCTCCAGATAGCGCTGGTCGCGGTCCTTAAGGGCGCGGCTGTAGGCGCCGAGCGATTCGATCAGATGGTCGATCTCGAAGGCGAGCGCATCTGCGTCGTCGATCATAAGCTCGGACCACATCTGAGGATTGAGGTGCGCCACACGGGTGAGATCGCGGTAGCTTCCGGCCGAAAAGCCGTGGTGGACCTGGGCGGTGGGGCTCTTGACGTAGGCGTTGGATACCACGTGCGCAAGCTGGCTCGTGAAGGCGATGACGCGGTCGTGCTCGGCGGCGCTGGTCACGCTGAACTTGCCAAAGCCCAAGGGGCGCACCATCTCGCGCACCTGGCCCAAAAGCTCCAGTTTGAGCGCATCGTCCACCGCGGGCGGCACGAGCACGAGTGGCGCGCCCTGGAACAGGTCGGCGCGGGAGTGTGCGTAGCCCGAGTACTGCGTGCCCGCCATGGGGTGTGCGCCCACAAAGTAAAAGCCGTGTTCGCGGGCAAGCTCAAAGGCACGTTCGCACACGATGCCCTTGACGCCCACGGTGTCGATCACCACGGGACCCATGATGGCCTCGGTGTCGGTGGCGTCGGCGAGGGCCTGGGCATGCGCCTCGAGCCACTCGATGCAGGCCTCGGGGTAGCAAGCCAGGACGATGATGTCGCATTCGCCGAGTGTCTTGTCGTTGAGCTCTCCGGCGACAGTGCCCATGCTGGCGGCCGTCATGACATCGTCATCGGGGTCCCAGGCCAGCACGCGGACGCCGCCTGGGCATAGCCGCGGGCAAAGCTACCGCCGATGAGGCCAAGGCCGACGATACCGGCGCACTTGGGGCCGCCCTGGTTAACGCGCGCGTTTCTCACCGTACCCATGGGCTACTCCATGTCTCTTGGCAGACGACCTCGCGGATGGCGCGAATGCGGCGCATGGTGTCGTCGAACTGGTCGGGGGTGAGGGCCTGGGCGCCGTCGGACCATGCGCGGCTGGGCTCGTCGTGGACCTCGATCTCCAGGCCGTTGGCGCCGCAGGCGGTCGCGGCGAGCGCCATGGGCTCAACGTAGCGGGTGTAGCCGGTGGCGTGGCTGGGGTCGGCGACGACGGGCAGGTGCGACAGGTGGTGCAGCACCGGCACGGCGTTGAGGTCGAAGGTATTGCGGGTGCGGGTCTCGAAGGTGCGGATGCCGCGCTCGCACAGGATGACGTTGTCGTTGCCCTCGCTCATGATGTACTCGGCGGCCATAAGCAGCTCATCGATCGTGCCGGACATGCCGCGCTTGAGCAGAATCGGGGTCTGGGTCTTGCCGACCTCCTTGAGCAGGGGGAAGTTCTGGGCGTTGCGGGCGCCGATCTGCATGACGTCAATCTTCTTGTCCAAGAAGACCTGCACGTCGCGCGGGTCCATGATCTCGGTGACGATCGGCATGTCGAGCTCGGCAGACGCCTCGCACAGCAGGTCGAGGCCGGCGGGGCCCATGCCCTGGTAGGCGTAGGGGGAGGTGCGGGGCTTGTAGGCGCCACCGCGCAGCATCGTGGCGCCGGCGGCCTTCACGCGGCGTGCGATGCGGATGAGGTTCTCGCCCTCGACGGAGCAGGGACCGGCGATGACCTGGAACTGGTCGCCGCCGATCTTGACGCCGTGACCGCAGTCGATGACGGAGTCCTCGGGGTGGAACTTGCGGTTGGCGCGCTTGAACGGCTCGGAGACGCGCTGCACGCGCTCGACGACATCCATGGACTCGAGCAGGAACGGGTCGATCTTGGTCGTATCGCCCACCAGGCCGATAATCGTCTCGTTCTCGCCGCGCGAGACGTCGGTCTTCAGGCCTTTTTTCTCAATCCAGCTGACAATATGGCTGACGGCCTCGTCGCTGGCGCTCTGCTTTAGAATTGCAATCATGGTGTGCCTCTCACCTCGATGGATAACTTTTGCAAAAACGGCCCGCATTGCGAGCCGTGTATATATGGTGCATGAGAGTTTATACTATCCGACTCGCTTTTGCCTTCTAAAGTGGGCCGTTGCGCCGCGTCTTCCTCGGAATTGCAAAGCTTTTTCTTTTATTTTGATAGCCCGTGGTGCACTTGGGTATAATGCCAAACGTTGGCCCTATTAGCTCAGGGGATTAGAGCGTCTGCCTCCGGAGCAGAAGGCCGTTGGTTCGAATCCAACATGGGGCACCATCGAACGTAAGACCGTCCGAACCTCGCATGGTCCGGGCGGTTTTTCTTATACCGACGCGACGTGATGGGACGTGGTATGGCAGCAACGGATATCGAGCGCGGACTCTCGACCGCCGAGGTCGAGGAGCGCATCGCCGCCGGTAAGATCAACCGCAACATGGAGCTCAAGACCAAGTCGGTCAAAGAGCTCATCATCGAGAACCTCTGCACGCTGTTCAATTTGATCAACGTGATCTTGGCGTTCCTGGTCATTTTGACCGGTTCGTTTAAGAATCTGACGTTCCTGTTCGTGGTGTTCCTCAATACCGCTATCGGCGTCATTCAGTCCATGCGTTCCAAGAAGATGGTCGATAAGCTCACGCTTCTGACCTCTAAGAAGGCCATCGCGGTGCGCGACGGTGCCGAGGTGGAGCTCGACTTGGACCAGATCGTGCTCGACGACATCATCCGCCTAGGGCGCGGCGATCAGATTCCCGCTGACGCCGTGGTGGTTTCGGGCGAGGCGCTCGTGAACGAGAGCCTGCTGACGGGCGAGAGCGACCTTATTAAGAAACAGCCCGGTTCCGAGCTCATGAGCGGCAGCTTTATCGACTCGGGCCTGCTGCGCGCCCGCGTGATCCATGTCGCGCCGACAACTACGTGGCCAAAATTAATAACGAGGCCAAGTACGTCAAAAAGGTCAATTCCGAGATCATGAACGCGCTTAACGCCATCGTGCGCTTTGCGAGCATCATCATGATCCCGCTCGGTTTGGCGTTGTTTGCCTCGAGTGTGAGCGAGCTGTGGGATGCCGCGGGAACCCCGGGCGATAGCGCGCTTTCGTGGTGCTTCTCCGAGCTGTTGGCCGGTCATGTGCCTTCGTCGGCGCTGCTGTCCACGGTGGGCGCCCTGCTGGGTATGATCCCGCAAGGCCTGGTGCTGCTGACCTCGTCGGTGCTCGCCATCGCCACGGTGCGCCTGGCCCGCCGCAAGGTGCTGGCGCAGCAGCTCTACTGCATCGAGACGCTCGCTCGCGTCGACGTGCTGTGCCTGGACAAGACGGGCACCATCACGTCGGGCCGTATGGAGGTCGAGGGCACGTATCCGCTGCCTGTTGAGGGTGTTGGCTTTGGCGTGGACTCGGACGAGGCGGCTGTTCCCGTCGATACCACAGTGCTCGATTTTGCGCTGGCTAACGTGGCACGTGCGACTTCGGCCGATGCCAACGAGACCTGCCAGGCGCTGCTCAACTATTACGCCGATCGCCCGGTCGAGGTGTCCGAGCCGCTGTCGGTCATTCCATTCTCGTCGTCTAAAAAATGGAGCGGCGCTTCTTTTGCGCAGGGCTCCTACGTAATGGGCGCCGCGCAATTTGTGCTCTCTGATCGTGCGTTTGCCCAGGTCGAGAACCGTGTCGCCGAGCTTGCCGATACCTGCCGCGTGCTCGTGGTGGCGCGCGTGGACGGCTTTACGCCCGATGGGGATATGGTGGGCGAGGCCGAGCCCGTGGGATTTGTGACCATCCGCGACGAGATTCGTACCTCGGCGGCCGAGACCATCGGCTACTTTAACGAGCAGGGCGTGACCCTCAACGTGATCAGCGGCGATGACCCGCGTACGGTGTCGTCGATCGCGCGCGTGGTGGGCGTGCCGGGGGCGGACGCTTATGTGGACGCCACGACGCTCGATACGCCGGCCAAGCTCGATGCCGCAGTGGACCGCTACCATGTCTTTGGTCGTGTGACCCCGCAGCAGAAGCGCGAGCTCGTGCAGGCGCTCAAGCGCCGCGAGCACACCGTGGCCATGACGGGCGACGGCGTCAACGACGTGCTAGCGCTCAAGGAGGCCGACTGCTCCGTCGCCATGGCGGCCGGCTCCGATGCCGCGCGCAACGTGGCCGAGATCGTACTCGTCGACAACGACTTTGCCTCGATGCCCGCCGTGGTGGCCGAGGGCCGTCGCTCCATCAACAACCTGCAGCGTTCGGCCTCGCTGTTCCTGACCAAGACGCTGTTCTCGATGGGCCTGGCGGCGCTGTGCATCGCACTGCCGCCGTACCCCTTCGAGCCCATCCAGATGACGCTCATCAACTTCTTCTGCATCGGCGCGCCGGGCTTTGTGTTGGGCCTGGAGCCCAACAATGCTCGCGTGAAGGGATCGTTCCTGACGAACGTACTCAAGCGTGCACTACCGGCGTCGATTGCGGTCATTTTGGCTGCGGCGCTCGATATCTTTGTGGCGCGCGTGTTTGGCTTTAGCAGCTTACGCTGTCTACGATGTGCCTGCTTACGTCGTGCGCGGCGAGCGTCAGCCTGATCTGGCGCATCTCGCAGCCTCTCACGCCCTTACGTGTGGTGCTCTTTGTGTTTGTAGTCGCCGGCATCTTGGTGGGCGTTATCGGATTCCCGGAGCTGCTGTCTATTGCCAACCTGTCGATGGGCCAGATGGTTATCTTGGCTGTCATCGTGGTCTTTACCTGCTCGGTGTTCTTTAAGCTCGCCACGATGATGGATTCGCTCAAGCCGCGTCGTCGTCATGCTGCAACTGGTTTTGGCCGCGGTGTGCGCGTCCACCTGGGTCGCGGTGGCGGCAAGGTGAGCTCGACGGGTTCGACGGCCGAGCGTTTTTCCAAGCGCTTCGCCGCCGACATGGCGCAGCGCCGCGAAGATCGCACCGCTCGCGAGGCCGAGGCCCGCGCACTCGAGGGAGTGGCCCAGGCCCAGCCCAAGAAAAAGAAGAGTACCGGAGCCAAGCGCTCTCGCGTGACCAAGTCCGCCCAAGCATCAAAGTTTCGATGCCAAGCAAAAAGAAGAAGTAACTACGCGCCCTGGCGATGTTGAATTGGTGCCTTGCTCCTGTGGGGCCGTGGCGATGTTATGCTCTAACCTCGATTGTTTGAATTGCTTCGAAAAGAGGATGCCGTGATCTGCCGCATTGCCTTAAGACTATCGAGGACGGCGCCTCGTTCTGCCCCTACTGTAACGCCTATGTGGGTCCGGGCGATGGTCCCGAGCACACCGAGTTCGTGTTCTGTGAGGCTGCGGTGCCCGTCTTTCTCCGCATGATCGTACGTGCCCAAATGCGGACGCCCCGCTCCGGGTATCCTCTCCGAGGACGCTGCCGCATCCGATCTGGCTGCGGGTCGCACGGCGGGCTTTCCGCGCCTAACGCAAGAGCAGATCGATACCGAGGTGCCGCATGCGCCCGCCTCGGCAGCCGCGGTTCTTTCGGACGCCGCCGACCCCAACGAGACCTGCGTGTTGCCGGCTTTCGATAAGGATTTCGGTATCCCCAAGGTCGATATTCCCACGCCCGTTTCCCTGCATGACGATGCTCAAAAACCCAAGCGCAAGGTGCATCCCGACGAGGACGCCTATCACAAGCACAAGCGTCATATCCCCAAGCCGCTCATTATCATCGCGGTCCTTGCCTTTGTGTGCGGTGGTGCCTATTGGTTCGTGACGACCGATCCCATGGGTGTTATGCCCGGCTTCTATGACCAGTTTGGTCAGGCCGCGCAGACGACCTTCCCTACGCGCCAAAAGGGTGAGGCGACTGAGGACGATACCAAGCAGGACGATTCTGCCGAGGTGGTCCAGGAAGAAACCGTGCTCACTGATGATCAGCTCTATACCAGGCTCGACGGTCTGTATCAGACCATCGTGTCCTACGGTGACGAGGAGCAGATCGGCGAGGTCATCGATTCTTTTAACAACGGCTATCTTCGAACGCCGCTGTCCACCCGTCAGGAGCTGTCGCAGAGTGCCTACGCCCTGCGCGACCAGATCAAAAAGACGCAAGATGAGCTCAACAACCTTAAGTATCAGGACGATACGGTCTATGCGGACGACATCGCCCACTTAAAGCAGCTTGCCGAGTGGATGTACGAGCGCGTCGACGTGATTTGCCAGAGCTGGGACATCTCGCTGGCCATTCCCGATGGCGAGTCGATGAGTTCCCACCAAAGCGAGATCCTGGCGCCCATCGCGCAAAGTGGCAACAGCGCGCTGAACCAGTACGACGCCAATGTGGGTTCCTGGAAGCCGCAGCAGCGTTCCTAAAATTAGTTCGCCATAGTCGGCATAACCTACGTGCGCAATTGATGTAAGCGTATGCTTATTGCTACAATTCGTACAAATATGCTTTAAACGCACGAGGAAGGAACCACATGTTTGGTTTTAAGAAAGAGCTCTACACGCCCGAGTATCAGCTTGCCGGCGACGAGTGCGCCGTTATCGAGACGTCGAAGGGTACCATCAAGGTCAAGTTTGACGGCGAGGGCGCTCCCATTCATGTCGCGAACTTCTGCGAGCTTTCCACGATGGGCTTCTATGATGGCCTTAAGTTCCATCGCTATGTGCCCGGTTTTGTCATCCAGGGCGGCGACCCCAATACCCGCGATATGTCCGGCGCCGACGTCGCCGCTGGTCTTGAGGGCCCCGACGGCATGCCCGGTACCGGTGGCCCCGGCTACTGCATCAAGGGCGAGTTTGCCACCAATCCGCGCAACAGCCATGTCGATGGTGCCTTGCCATGGCACGCTCCATGGACCCGATTCCGCGGGTTCGCAGTTCTACTTCTGCCTGGCGCCCAGCATAACCTCGATTCCGGTTACACCGTCTTTGGTACCACGGTCGAGGGTCTCGATGTGATTTCGCAGCTGCGTGCCGGCGACGAGATCGTCCATGTCGAGATCGTTCACGAGTAAAGGGGACTTCCTTGAATAGCCAGCTGATCCAACAGGGCCGCGCCGCTTACCGCGCGGGTGATTTTTCCGCTGCAGCCCAGATGCTTGGGGCGGCAAAGACTCCCGATGAGATTATGGGCGAGGCCGATCACCTTCGTGGCAACGCCTTGATGCACCTGGCATGTATGCCGAGGCCGCCGAGGCTTATGCTGCCGCCCTCAACGACGGCACCTACGGCAAGCGCGGCGCGCTGCTCACCAACCGCGGCAAGGCGCTCGCCGCCGTGGGCGACTACACGACGGCCGCCCAGGCGTTCTCTGCTGCTACGCAGGATGCTTCCTATGCCACGCCGTTCAAGGCCTATCTGGGCCTGGGCAATGCGCTGTTCCAGTCGGGCGATTATGCCAACGCGGGTACTGCCTTCCGTCAGGCTGCCATCGACGGCGCAATCCGGCTCCTGCCGCCGCACTGGGCGAGCTTGGTCGTTGCTTCATTAAGCTCGGCCGTCCGGCGGATGCCGTGGAGACCTACCGCACGGCTATCGACTTTGCCGGCCCCCGCGACGACACGCGTGCGCTCAACGCCGGCATGGGTCAGGCACTTTCTGCCGCCGGCCGCCCCTCCGACGCACTCGACGCCTTTAACGCCGCTACTGCCGATGGCATCTACCAGCTCACCTCCGAGCAGGCCGATGAGCTTGCCCGCGTGCACGATTCGCTTGCCGCGCTGTCTGCCCAGACGGCTATGGCCACGGCTCCGCGCCCGCGATGGACGCTCCTGCCGTCGATCCGCTCGATCCTACGGGCGCGACCGGTCAGTTTATGCCCGATCCCTCGGACACCGGCTTCTTTACGCTGTCCGAGTCCGAGATGGTCCAGCAGGACCGTCAGGATCGTAAGCAGGCCAAGGTCCGTCGTCGCCATCGCCACACGGGTCTCAAAGTCTTCATCGTGCTGCTTCTGCTCATTTTGATCGCCGCGGGCGGTCTGGGCTTTGCCTACACGCGCGGCTTTGGCTTCCCCTCGCAGGAGTCGGTTATCACCGATCTGTTCCAGGCTGCCGGCGACGGTGACACCGCAAAGGCCGAGTCTTGCCTGGCCTCGAGCCTGTCCGAGGACGCCAAATCGATGATCATCTCCTCGATTCCGCAGGGCGCCACCGTGTCCGTCGAGGGCATGGATCAGTCCATGACCGAGACGACCGCCAAGGTTAAGGCATCGCTGTCCAAGGGCGGCGAGCAGGAGTACACCGTCAAATTCGTGCGCTCTGACAACCATATCGGCTGGGCCGTTTCCTCGCTCGATATGGATTTCTCGGCTGCTGACAACCAGTAGTGACCTTATGGGATTTAGCTTTGCCCGGCGCTTCACCGCAAGTGAGGTGCCGGGCTTGCGCTAGTATCATGAACTAGTAGTTTTCCAGCAATCATCCAGCACATCAGGAGTTGCGTTGTTTTCTTTGATGGATATGTTCTTCGGTAGCTATGCGGCGATCTCGCCATCGACCTCGGCACCGCAAATACGCTTGTCTCCGTGCGCGGCAAGGGCATCGTCATCCGCGAGCCTCTGTTGTCGCCATCGACAAGAACGACGAGCGCATCCTGCGGTCGGTATCGAGGCAAAGCGCATGCTCGGCCGTACGCCCGGCAACATCGTGGCCGTTCGTCCCCTGAAGGACGGCGTCATCGCCGACTTCGATGTTACCGAGGCCATGCTTCGCTACTTTATCGACAAGGCTTCCGAGAAGCGCTATCCGTGGACCCCGCGTCCGCGCGTTGTCGTCTGCGTTCCCTCCGGCGTCACGTCGGTCGAGAAGCGTGCCGTATTTGAGGCCACGATCCAGGCCGGCGCTCGCCAGGCCTACCTGATCGAGGAGCCCATGGCCGCCGCTATCGGCGCCGACCTGCCCGTCGAGGAGCCCACCGGCTCCATGGTCATCGACATCGGTGGCGGTACCACCGAGGTTGCCGTTATCGCTATGGGCGGCATCGTCGTCTCGCAGTCCATCCGTATTGCCGGCGACGAGTTCGATCAGGCCATCCTCACGCACGTTCGTGATGCCTACAACCTGGCCATCGGCGAGCGTACGGCAGAGGACATCAAGATCAAGGTCGGCTCCGCCGTGCCGCTCAAGGACGAGCTCGATGTCGAGGTCAACGGCCGCGACGTGATCACTGGTCTGCCCAAGACCGTGCGCATCGAGAGCGAGGAGATTCGTCGCGCACTCAACAAGCCACTCGACGAGATGGCCAAGGCCGTCAAGGACGCACTCGACGCTACGCCGCCCGATCTTGCCTCGGACCTTATGTACTACGGCATTTTGCTGACTGGTGGCGGCGCGCTGCTGCGCGGTCTCGACGTGCGCCTGCGCGATGAGACCGGTGTTTCGGTCAACGTCAGTCCTACGGCGCTCGATAACGTCGTTAACGGCTGCGCCCGCGTGCTCGAGGCCAATGCGTTTGATGGCGGCTTCGTCCAGACCAATGCTTAATTTCCAAAAGGTGGATTCCATTTGGCACGATCTTCGGGTTTCTCCACAAATCTGAATACCAAGCGACAATCAACGGGTATGCGCCCGTTGATTGTTTTCAGCCTGATTTCGGTGTTGCTGCTCACGTTTTACATCCGCGAGGGCGAGGCGGGACCGATTCATGCCGTGCGTTCGGGCGTAACGACGATTACCTCGCCGGTGCGCTTTGTGGGTTCGGCTGTGGCGGCTCCCTTCAATGCGATCGGCAACGTGTTCTCTAACCTTACGGCGTCGCAGGACACGCTCGACGAGCTTAAGAAGCAAAACGAGGAACTGACCTCTAAGGTTGCCGAGCTCTCCGAGTCTCAAAAGACCGCCGAGCGTCTGGAGGGGCTGGTCGGCCTGCAGTCGACCTATAACCTCAAATCGACCGCTGCTCGTATCGTTGGTGCTTCCGGCGATGCCTGGACCTCGACCGTTACCATCGACAAGGGCTCTGCCGACGGCCTTACCATCAACATGCCCGTGACGAGTTCTGCCGGTGTTATCGGCCAGATCATCGAAGTCTCGGCCAAGACGTCCACCGTGCGCCTGATTGGCGACGAGAACTCGGGTGTGTCCGCCATGGTACAGGACACGCGCGCCCAGGGCATGCTGCAGGGTCAGGCTGACGGCACGCTGCGTCTTGAGTACGTGAGCGTCGACTCCGACGTTAAGGTTGGCGACATCATCGTGACCTCGGGCATCGGCGGTGTGTTCCCCAAGGGTCTACCGCTCGGCACCGTCTCGTCGGTTGAGAAATCGGCAAACGACGTGTACTACACCATTGTGGTGCGCGCTCAGACCACGGCCGAGAACAACGAGGAAGTGCTGGTCATTACCTCGCTGACCGATGAACAGTCGGCCTCGGATGAGGACGTGAGCACGGCCAACAGCACGCCGCAGGGAACGTCGCGCGATGCTGCAACCAAGACGAAGGACGAGAGCTCGGATGACAGTTCCGACACGTCCGAGACGACCGATTCTGGCTCGAACGAATAGGGGGCATGTCCATGGATCTACACGAGCAGGGGATGAGCTCCCGCACGTTTGTGATCGCCGCCATCGTGTGCGTGCTGCTGCAGGCAGGCCTGGCACCGCAGATCTCCATTGCGGGTGGTCGCGTCAACTTCATGATTATCTTGGTGTGCCTGAGTGTGTTCTCGGGCGACCCGACCCGTGCCGTCGTGTGCGGTTTTTGCAGCGGCTTGTTTTATGACCTGTCCGCTGCCGTGCCGGTGGGCATTATGTCGCTCCTGCTGACCGTGGGTTCTTTTGCCCTGGTGCACAGCGCCGTCGGTCAGACGGGCGGTACCCAAGTGCGCGCGGCGTCACTGTGGGCGCCTTCGCGCTCGTCATTAATGTGATTTACAGCATCATCTTGCTGTTTATGGGTTTGGAGACGAGCTTTGTCGTGGCGATCTTCGGCCATGCGCTGCCGTCCTCGATCCTGACGGGTCTGGTTGCCATTCCGTTTTTGATGTCCGGCGTCGTGCCGCAGTCCGGCTATGGATTCTCCGCACGTGGCGGACGCCAGACGGGTATGCGCTTTAAGCCCAAGACCCGCAAGCTCAAATAGGGGAGGCCCGTAGATGTCTTCCCAGTTGACGGTTATTATCGCCGGTATCGTGCTAGTTGTGGCCATCGTGGTCGCACTGGTCATCATGCGTCGCGGCGATTCCCGTTTTACCTACGATACGCAGCATGGAACGACCCCGCGCGCCACCGAGGGCGAGGGCAATACCGCGGTGACCGCCTTTAAGGGCCGCTTTTCCATCCTCACCACGGGTGTGGGCGCGATGTTTGCGGCGCTCGCCGTCAAGCTGTGGGGCATGCAGATGGTCTCGTCGGACTATTACGAGAAGCAGGCCAATAGTAATCAGACTCGCACCGTTACCACTCCTGCTGTGCGCGGCCGCATCCTCGACCGCAATGGCGTGGCGCTTGTCCAGAACCGTCCCTCACTTGCTGTCGTGGCCTACCGCGACCTTGCCGAGGATGAGGTCCTGGTTCGCCATCTTGCCAACGTGCTTGGAATGCCTTACGTGGCGGTCCTTCGCAATATTCAGGACAATACAGAGGCGCTCAGAGCTGCATACCATCGCGACGGACGTCCGTCGCTCCACGGTTGCCTATATCAAGGAACACGCCGGCGAGTTCCCGGGCGTCAAGATTGCCGAGCGTACCGAGCGCCAGTATCCATACGGCGAGACGGCATGCCATATCTTGGGCTATACCGGCACCATTACCTCCGAGCAGCTCGAGGCCCAGAATAAGAAAACCTCTGGCGATGATGATGCTTCTGCTGGCAAGATTACGTACCAGTCGGGCGATATCGTGGGCCAGGCGGGCGTTGAGAGCTACTACGAAAACCTGCTGCAGGGTATTCGTGGCGAGCAGACCGTCAAGGTCGATGCCTCGGGCAATGTGACCGGTCAGGCCGGCGCCGTGCCCGCGAAGGCCGGCTCCGACATTAAGCTCACGCTCGACCTTAAGATCCAACAGGCCTGTGAGACGGCGCTGGCGAGCGCTATCGAGCTTGCCAAGACCACTGGCTACAGCAATGCCGGCAACGGCGCTGTGGTGTGTCTCGATCCCAACAATGGCGAGATCCTGGGCATGGCGAGCAGCCCAAGTTCGATCCGTCCGTCTTTATCGGCGGCGTCTCAAATGACGTGTGGACCGAGCTCAATGATGACAAGGGTTCGCACCCGCTGCTCAACCGCGCCATTAGCGGACAGTACATGTCGGCCTCGACCATCAAGCCGCTCTCGGCACTGGCCGGTCTTGAGTTTGGAACCTACACTTCAACGCAGACAACCAACTGCACGGGTTATTGGACGGGTCTGGGCAAGGCTTGGGGCAAGCGCTGCTGGCTGACGTCTGGCCACGGCACCATGACGCTGCAGTCGGGTATCGCCAACTCGTGCGACCCCGTCTTCTACGACATGGGTAAGGCGTTCTTTTATGACGAGCAACATCCCGAGGGCCTGCAGGAGGTCTTTCGTCGCTGGGGCCTAGGCAAGACCTGCGGTATCGATCTGCCGAGTGAGGGCGCGGGTCGTATTCCCGATGCCGAGTGGAAAGAGTCGTACTTCACCGACGCCTCTGCCGAGGACCGCAAGTGGAATGCCGGCGATATGACCAACATTGCTATCGGCCAGGGCGACATCCTGGTGACGCCCCTGCAGATGGCGTGCGCCTATATGGGTCTTGCCAACGGCGGCAAACAGTACGTGCCTCACGTATTTTTGTCTGCCGTGTCGCGCGATGGCGACGGCGATGCCTATAAGTACAATGGCAAGGGCAAGAAGAAGCGCCTGGAGGCCAAGATCAACAGCGATTCGGATTTGGCTCTTGTTCGCAACGGCATGCACGACGTGATTTACACGGCATCGACGTCCCTGGCGGCGCACTTTGGCACCCTGACGCCGCAGGTATACGGCAAGTCGGGCACGGGCGAGAAAAGTGGCGAGGACGAATACGCGTGGTTCTGCGCCTATGCACCGGCCGATGATCCCAAGTATGTCATCGCTACCGTCCTGGAGCAGGGCGGCGGTGGCTCAGATACCGCGATGCATGTCGTGCGCGACGTGCTCGGCGTGATTTATGACGAGCCCGATACCTCTTCGGCCTCGGGCGATTCTTCGGTTCGATAGGAGGTTGCGATGGATTTTTCTCCGGCGGATCTGTTCCGTTCAACCAAGACCGGCTCTCGCAGCAGCCTGGACCGCGTCAACAAGCAACTTTCGGCCTCGCGCGGCACGTTTCGCCAAAAGGTGCATATCGGTGTGCTCGTGGCTACTGTGGCGCTCGTCGCCTACGGTGCCATCATTATCTGGTCGGCTTCGCAGTTTAAGGCCGATGCATCGTTTTCACGCCATCTTCTGGGAATTGGCATCGGGGCGGTGCTGGCGGTGCTGGTCTGGCGTACCGACCTGCGCGGTATTTCCAATTTCTCGACGGCGTTGCTCGTCATCGACCTGATCGTGATCTTCTCGCCCAAGATTCCGGGTCTGTCCTATACGGGCGGTCTGGGCATGACGGGCTGGATCAAGATTCCCGGTATCGGCTTGACGTTCCAGCCGGTTGAGCTTGCCAAGCTCATCACCATCTTCTTTATTGCTACGCTTGGTTCGCAGTATAACGGTCGCATCGATACCGTTCGCGACTACGTCAAGCTCTGCGGCATGCTGTCCATTCCGTTTTTGGCCGTCGTTGCCATGGGTGACCTGGGCTCGGGCCTGGTCGTGCTGGTTTCGGGCGCCATCGTCATCTGCATGAGCGGTGCACGCCGCGAATGGGTGCTGTCGACCCTGGCCCTGCTCGTGGGCCTGGTGGCCCTCGTCCTGGCGCTTGATTCGGTCTTTGATTCGTTGCTCGGCCACGATGTGCTCATCAAGCAGTATCAGATGAACCGTCTGACGGTCTTTATCGACCCCGATAATGCCGATTCGGACGATGCCTACAACCTGCAGCAGTCGCTTATCGCCGTTGGCTCGGGCGGCTTCTTTGGTAAGGGCCTGGGGCATGCGACGCAGTCGGCCGGCGGCTTTCTGCCTGAGTTCCACACCGACTTCGTCTTCGCCTTCCTGTCCGAGACCTTTGGCTTTTGCGGTTCCTTTTTGCTCCTGTGCCTCTACGTGCTGCTGATCTTTTCGACGATTCGCGTCGCCTTTAAGTGCGAGTCGCTGTTTTTGCGTCTTTCGTGTGTGGGCATCGTTGGTATGTGGGCGTTCCAGACTTTCGAAAACATCGGCATGTGCATCGGCATGATGCCGATTACCGGTATTCCGCTACCGTTTATTAGCTTCGGTTCGTCTTCGATGATGATTCAGCTGCTGACGGTGGGTATCGTACAATCCATATGGCGGCATCGTTCGGGCGCCGCGTAACCGCTGGAGGGGTTTGCTATGAAAATTCCCGTAGATAAGCTGACCCGCGCTTTTAAGATGGGCGCGTCCGTTAAGAAGGATTCCGATACGCCGGTGCGCGTCTCGGTCTATTTGGATTCGTCCGCCTCGCGCTTTCTTGCCGAGACGGTGCGTGACGCCTTTGTGCCGCAGACGACCTCGGGTATTGTGCGCGTCGAGCGTCTGGGGGAGGAGCGAATTGCTCCAAAGACCGATACCGATGTGGTGCTGGTGCTCTCGTGTGGTTCCGACCGCTTGGAGAGTGCCGTGCAGGAGCTCGTGATCGCCGGCGCGCCCGTGTGCGTGCTTGCCGAGTCTGCTGTGGAGGTGCCGTTTATCGAGGAGTCCACGCCCATGCTCGGCGTGGTAGCGGCAACCGATAAGACGTATCTGCTCGAGACGCTTGCCCGCTGGATTCTCGATCGCACCGACAAGGAAACGGCTTTTGCGGCGAACTTTGCCTTCATGCGCATCGCGGCGGCCAATCGTATCATCACCTCGTGCGCGCTCACCAATATGGCGACCGGTGCGCTGGTGTTTTTGCCGGGCGCCGATTATCCCGTGATGGCGCTGGCGCAGGTGGGCATGCTCTTTGAGCTCGCTGCCGTCTTTGGACGCGGCATTAAGCCTGAGCGCGGCTACGAGGTCGCGGGCGTGCTTGCCGGCGGTCTTGTGATCCGCGCGTTCACCCGCGCGCTCGTCAAACAGACGCCGCATATTGGGTTTGCCGTCAAGGCGCTTACTGCCGCCGCGGGCACCTATGGCATGGGCCGTGCGCTCGTTTCGCTCTACGAGCGCGATGTCGACTACAGCCGTGCCAACGAGGTGGTCACTGCCACGTTCTCCCGCGTTCGCGATCTGGTGACCACGGTCGCGGGCGCTACCCGTCCTATGGCGTCCTACGAGGACGCATCCGATCTCGCTGCTTAGGGGTTTTCCGTTGCGCGTTCCGTATCAAGACTGTTTTCATTTAATTGAGCCGCTGCTCGCCAAGGTCGAAAAGCCGAGTCGCTATATCGATCACGAGTGGGGCACGCTTTCAAAGGCCGATGCCGACTACCGTTGCTGCCTGATCTACCCGGATGTGTACGAGGTCGGTCTGCCCAACCAGGGTATCGCCATCCTCTACAACATCCTTAACCAGGCCGAGGGCATCTCCTGCGAGCGTGGCTATGTGCCGTGGCCCGATATGGGTGACGCCATGCGCGAGGCGGGTATTCCGCTGCTGTCGCTCGAGGGTGCAGCGCCGGTCGCTTCGTTTGATATCGTCGGTCTGCATGTGCCGCACGAGATGGCGGTGACGAACTTCCTTGAGGCACTCGACCTCGCTGGCATTCCGCTGTTAGCGGCCGACCGAGGTGAAGACGACCCCATCATCATCGCCGGCGGCCCCTCGGTGTACAACCCCGAGCCGTACGCGGCCTTCTTCGATGCCATCCTCATCGGCGAGGCGAGGAATCGCTGCTCGAGACCTGCCAGCTGCATCGCCGCCTGCGCGACGAAGGAGTCCCGCGCGCGCAGATTGTTGAGCAGCTTGCATCCATTGCCGGCAACTACGTGCCGTCGCTCTATGAGGTTCGTCACGACGAGCCCTGCTCGCCGCATGGCTACACCGTGCCGCGCGAGGGCAAGGATGCGCCGACCGTGGTCTACAAACGCGTCGTCGAGGATTTCGGCGCCACGAATCCGCTGTCGCAGTCGTGCGTGCCCTATGCGCAGCTGGTTCACGACCGCCTGTCTATCGAGATTCTGCGCGGCTGCGCTCGCGGCTGTCGTTTTTGCCAGGCCGGCATGACGTATCGCCCGGTGCGTGAGCGTTCGGCCGACCAGATCGTCTCGTCGGTGATCCAGGGCCTGGAAAAGACCGGCTATGACGAGGTGTCGCTTACCTCGCTTTCGACGACCGACCACTCCTGCATCCGCGATGTGCTCGGTCGCCTTAACCGCCGTCTGGAAGACACGGGCATTCGCGTGTCCATTCCCTCGCAGCGCCTGGATTCGTTTGGCGTGGATATGGCCGAGTCGGTCGCCGGCGAAAAGAAGGGCGGCCTGACGTTCGCGCCCGAGGCGGGCAGCCAGCGTATGCGCGACATCATCAACAAGAACGTGACCGAGGAGGACTTGGATCGCGCGGCCAAGGCAGCCTTCGAGGCCGGCTGGAACCGCATGAAGCTCTACTTCATGATGGGCCTTCCCGGCGAGCGCGATGAGGACATCGTGGCTATCGCCAACCTGGCCGATCACGTGCTGGAGCTTGGCCGTTCCGTGGTGCCCAAGGCGCGCCGCGGTCTATCTCGGTGTCTATCTCGGTTTCGGTGTTCATCCCCAAGGCGGCAACGCCCTTCCAGTGGTGCCCGCAGCTCGATTACGACGACGTCAAGCGCCGCCAGAAGCTGCTCATCACGAGCGTTCGTAACCGTGCCGTCCGCGTGCATTACCACGATGCCGAGACCTCGCTCATCGAGGCTGCGCTCTCCCGTGCCGGTCGCGATATGACGCCGGTCATCATCGATGCCTGGCGTGCGGGCTCGCGCTTCGACGCCTGGGTGGAGCACTTTTCGCTCGACAACTGGAAGGAGGCCGCTGCCAAAAACGGCATCGACCTCAACGAGCTCGTGCACCTGCCCTATGAGCTGGACTGGCGTCTGCCCTGGGAGCACGTGAGCCCCGGCTGCTCGCGCGGCTTCCTCGAGCGCGAATACCGCCGTTCGCTCGAGGGCGTCACGACGCCCGACTGCACCCGCACGTCGTGCACCGGTTGCGGAATCTGCCCCACGCTCCACGCCAAGAATGTATTGATGGGTGATCGCGCATGAGTGAGCGTTTGACCGACAATCCCACGCTCTTTAGGCTGCGCGTTCGCTACGGCAAGCGTGATCGCCTCAAGTACCTGGGCCATTTGGAACTAATCCATACCATTGAGCGTATCGTGCGCCGTGCGGGCCTGCCCTATGCCGTGACGCAGGGTTTCTCACCGCATATGCGCGTGGGCTTTTCGTCGGCGCTGCCCGTGGGCACGTCGTCGACCTGCGAGTGGTATGACCTGTTTATGACCGAGTTCGTCGCGCTTGACGAGGCCTTTGAGCGTCTGGCCGCTGCATCGCCTGCCGATCTGGCGCCTATCGAGGCTGCCTACATCGACGTGCGCACGCCGGCGCTCACGGCTCAGCTCACGCGCCTGTCGTATCGCATCGACCTGCACCTGGATCCCGAGGCGCCCGTGAGCGCCGATGAGGTACGCGCCGCGATCGACACGTTGCGTGCGGACCATGGCATCGACTACGCGCGCGGCAAAAAGAGCAAGCGCTTGGATTTGGATCACACGCTCGTGGGCTATGAGCTCACGGCGGGGGAGCGCCCTGACCATTTGGTGCTCATGCTCGACACCCATGCCGACAACGAGGGCTCCATGCGTCCGGAAATTTTGCTTTCCGCTGCTGATGTTTTGTTGCAGGGCTTGACCCCGGGCGTGGATGCACCTATTGTTTCCACCGGTATGCAAGACCTCGTGACCATCTGCTCCTACGATGTCGAGCGTCAGAATCAAGCATGCGAGGACGACGAGGGCCGACTCGTCAGCCCCATACCTGTGCGAACTTGTGGATTTGCTCCACATACTCGTTGACGGGGGTATTTTCGCCTGCTACTATATTCGGCTGTTGCACTAACTGATGCATGAAGGCAAGTAAACATGTACGCAATCGTTAACACGGGCGGCAAGCAGTACAAGGTCGCCACCGACGATGTCATCACCGTCGAGAAGATCGAGGGCAATGAGGGCGACAAGGTCACCCTGCCGGTCATCTTCCTCAACGATGGTAAAAAGATCGTCACCGATCCCGACAAGCTGGCCAAGGCCAAGGTTACCGCTCAGATCGTTGAGCAGTTCAAGGGCGAGAAGCAGCTGGTCTTCAAGTTCCACAAGCGTAAGCGCTATCGTCGTCTTAAGGGTCACCGTCAGCAGCTCACCAAGCTGAAGATCGTGAAGGTCCAGGCTACGTCCCGCGCCAAGAAGGCTGTCAAGGCAGAGGCCGAGGCTGTTGCCGAGCTCCCGTCGCCGAGTAGATTACACTCGTAACGAAAGAGTAGGTATACACAATGGCACACAAAAAAGGACTCGGTTCCTCCCGTAATGGCCGTGACTCCCGCGGTCAGCGCTTGGCACGAAGCGCTATGCCGGCCAGACGGTAACCACGGGCACGATTCTCGTCCGTCAGCACGGCACGCACATCCACCCGGGTGAGAACGTTGGCCGTGGCAAGGACGACACGCTGTTCGCGCTGGTCGACGGTACCGTTGAGTTCCACAAGGGTATCAAGCACAGGGTCAGCGTACGCCCGCTCGCGAACGCGTAATTCACCCTTCATAGAGCACATATGTGGGAGGCACTTGAGTTTTAGGATTCAAGGGTCTCCCTCTTTTTGTAGGAGGCGATTCTGTTGTCACAGTTCACCGATATCAGCCGCATTAACGTGTGCGGCGGCGACGGCGGAGCCGGATGCATGTCGTTTAGGCGCGAGGCATTTGTCCCCAAGGGCGGCCCCGATGGCGGCGACGGCGGTCGTGGCGGCAATGTCGTCATCCAGGCCGATGCTCAGCTGTCTTCGCTGATCGATTACCGCTTTAAGCATCACTTCCGCGCCGAGCGCGGCACGCACGGGCAGGGTGCCCGTCGTAACGGTAAGAGCGGCGAGGACCTTATTCTCAAGGTTCCCATGGGTACCGTGGTGCGCGAGCTCGACCCCGAGACGCAGACCCCGATGTTCGAGATTGCCGACTTGGTGCATGATGGCGAGCGCGTCGTTGTGGCGCCCGGCGGTGCTGGCGGTCTGGGCAATACGCACTTTGTGACGTCGGTGCGCCGCGCGCCCGCATTCGCCCAGCTGGGCGAGCCGGCCGAGGAGCACTGGATTGAGCTCGAGATGAAGCTCATGGCTGATGCCGCGCTCGTGGGCTTCCCCTCGGTGGGCAAGTCCTCGCTTATCGCGCGCATGAGTGCCGCCCGACCCAAGATCGCCGACTATCCGTTTACCACGCTCGTGCCCAACCTGGGTATGGTGCGTGCCGGCGAGTACTCCTATGTCGTTGCCGACGTCCCCGGCCTCATCGAGGGCGCGAGCGAGGGCAAGGGCTTGGGCCACCAGTTCCTGCGCCACATCGAGCGTACGGCGCTCATCATGCATGTCGTCGACATGACGGGCGGTTTTGAGGATCGCGACCCGGTTGAGGATTACCGCATCATCAACCGTGAGCTCGAGCAGTATGGCGCCGAGCTTTCGGAGCGTCCGCAGATCGTCGTCGCCAACAAGTGCGATGCGCCGGGCACGGCCGACAAGATTGCCGACCTTAAGCGCGCCGCGCTCGACGATGGACATATGTTCTTTGCCGTGTCCGCCGTGACGGGCGCCGGCCTCAACACGCTGATGCTTGCCGTGGGCGAGCAGGTGGCTAAGCTGCGCGCCGAGTTGGCTGTCTCGGATGAGCCGGTCGATCTGCGCGACGAGGAGTGGGAGCGCCGTCGCCTGCAGCGCGAGAAGCGTTTCCGCATTGTTCAGGAAGAGCCCGGTGCCTTCCGCGTGGTCGGTCGCGCCATCGAGCGCATGGTTATCCAGACCGACTGGGAAAACGAGGAAGCCGTCATCTACCTGCAGCACAAGTTTGCGCGTATGGGTGTTGACGACGCGCTCGAGAAGGCCGGCTGCCGTGCGGGCGACGAGGTCCGCATTTGCCAGCGCGCCTTTGACTTTGAGGGCGCCGAGGACTTCTCGGAGTACGAGGAGCTCGAGGACGCTGGCGAGGACGTTGCCGTTGAGGCCCTTGACGTGACCGATGCTCCGGATGAGGGCGTCGAGGTTGTCGATGCGGCGGATGCCGCGGACGATGCCGAGACCTCGGAGGCGAGTAAGCCATGTCGCTGCGCGGTGGAATCGGTTTGCCCGAGCTGCCCATAAAAGAGGGCAAAGAGTTTCGGCTTGGCATTATGGGCGGCACCTTCGACCCGATTCATTACGGGCACTTGGTGACTGCCGAGCAGGCGCGCGAGTCGCTCGACTTGGACGCTGTGCTCTTTATGCCGGCCGGCTCTCCTGCCTTTAAACTCGACAAACCGGTGACGCCTGCTGAGGACCGTTATGCCATGACGGTTCTCGCCACCGCCGCGAATCCGGCTTTTTTGGCGAGCCGTTTCGAGATCGACCGTCCGGGCGTGACCTATACTGCCGATACGCTTCATGCCCTTCGCGACTTTTACCCGACGCAGGTAAAGCTCTACTTTATTACGGGCGCCGATGCGATTATCGATATTGTGACCTGGCATGATGCCGAACGAATCGCTGAGCTTGCTACCTTTATTGCGGCGACGCGACCGGGCTTTGATATCGATACGGCGCGTGCCCGAATCAAAGAGTCGGGGCTGCCGTTCGACGTGCGCTATATTCAGATTCCGGCGCTGGCGATCAGCTCGACGAACATTCGTAAGCGAGTTGCCCGCGGCATGAGCGTGCGCTATCTTACGAGCGAGTCTGTGCTCGGCTACATTCGCAAGCGCAGTTTGTATGTCGATCTGGGTCAAGAAGATTTTGAGTGATGGGGGCTACGTTGTCGGTAGAGGATCAGTTTGAGGGCGATGAGCGCGCGCTGCTCAAGCGCATTCAAGAGCTGCTCGATGTTCGCATGAAAGATAAGCGCAAGCGCTATGTGCATTCGCTGGGTGTTGCCGAGACCGCACTTCATCTGGCCGAGGTCTACGGCGTTGACCGCTTTGATGCGGCTGCCGCCGGCTTAATTCACGACTGGGACAAGGTTCTTTCCGATGACGAGCTCGTGGCCCGCGCGCTTCACTATGGCATCAAGGTTGCCGGCTCTCCTTCCGCCGCGACGCCGCTTTTGCATGGCCCTGTTGCCGCCTATGAGCTTCCGCAGCTTTTTCCCGAGCTGTCGCCGGCTGTTTTCCAAGCTGTCGACCGTCACACCGTGGGTGCCTGCGACATGACGCCGCTCGATATGGTGGTCTTTGTGGCAGATGCCATCGAGCCCAACCGTCACGGCGACTATGCCCATGCGCTGCGCAAGATGGTGGGGAAGTCCTCGCTCGATGAGTTGTTCTTCTCCTGTTTTGCGCAGGGTCTGGTCTATGTGATCCAGTCCGGGCGCTATCTTTATCCCACGGCTATTACGATTTACAACCATTACGCCCAGCTGCGCTAGCTCGGGTGTGTCTAGAAAGAGGTATTCCATGGCCGACGAGACCATGACTGACGAGCAGATTCTTGAAGGTGTGGAGCACAAGAGTTTCGTTGCCACGTCCGACCGCACCGCCGCCTCGCTGTCCGCGAGCGGTGTCGCCGCCGAGGATGTCGCCCGCGCCGCCGCGCAGGCCGCCTACGACAAGAAGGGCGAGGACGTGCAGGTGCTCGACCTGACCGAGCTTTCCGACGTGTGCGACTACTTTGTGCTTGCCACCGGTACCAACAACCGCCAGGTCGATTCGATCGTCGACGAGATCGAGGAGAAGGTCGCCGAGGCTTGCGGCGAGCATCCGTTCTCCATCGAGGGCCGCGAGCAGAAGACCTGGATGCTCATGGACTACGGCTCGGTTGTCGTCCACGTCTTCACTCCCGAAGCCCGCGACTTCTACCGCCTAGAAAAGCTCTGGGGTGACGCCCCCCAGCTCCCCCTCAATCTCCTCTAGTAGCTCATTTGATACGGGGATTTTTAGCTAGCTTCGCGCATTTCGCCGGCAGTTGCGGTTTTCCGCACCTGCCGGCTTTCTTTTTGCCTAAAGGCGGTTAATCGTTGAAGCGGGATTGGCGGCCGAAGGATAGGGCGGTGTCGCCGAACTTGTCTCGGACGGCATCGATCGCGACTGAGAGGTCGCGACGGTCGCTTGATTGGGCTCCGCGGTCGTCGACTTCGCAGAACAGGTCGGTCTGGATGCCGCCCTGATGGTCAAAGTCGCTCATCCCGATACCCGCCAGACGCACATGCATGCCTTCCTGCCAGATGTTGTCGAGCAGTTCGAGCGCAACCGCCACAAAGATGTTCTCATCGTCGGTGGGGTGGGGAAGCCGCCGCTGCGCCGTGCGTCCGCTGCCATACGAATACTTAAGCTTGAGCGTTACCGTGCCGCCCGTCAGTCCCTGACGCGCAGGCGGCGTCCAACCGACTCTCCCAACAGCGCAATCGCCGCTTCGATGTCCCCACGCTCAGTCAAATCTTTCGCAAAGGTGCGCTCATTGCTGACCGACTTGACCTCGCGCCCTTCATCGAGACTCGTGACTTCGGAGATTTCGAGTCCCAGCGCACGCTGCGCATGCGTTCGCCGTTGACGCCAAAAATAGAGGCCAAGGTGGATTCCGGTGCACGTGATAGCTCGCCGAGCGTGTAGATGCGCATGCGGCGCAGTCGCTCCTCGGCCGAGCGCCCGATGCCGCTCATGGCAGATACCGGCAGCGCGGCCAAAAAGCGCTGCTCGGTTCCGGGGCGCACGATGGTCAGCCCAAACGGCTTATCCCGCTCGCTTGCGATCTTTGCGACCGTCTTGTTGCAGCCTACGCCAATGGAGCAGGTCACTCCCAGCGCTGCCACGCGGTCGCTTATACGCCGTGCAACCAGCAGCGGGTCCTCGGGCGCAAAGCGACCCGGTGTGATATCGATAAAGGCTTCGTCGATCGATACGCGCTCAACGCGCGGCGTCTCCTCGGCAAGAATCGCCATGACCTGCGCGCTCACCTCGCGGTAGCGATCAAAGTGCCCGTGCGTCCAAATGGCTTGCGGGCACAAGCGCCGTGCCTCGGCTGAGGGCATGGCGGAGTGCACGCCAAAGCGACGTGCCTCGTAAGAACAGGTGGACACAACGCCGCGGGAATCGGCGTCTCCGCCCACGATGAGCGGCTTTCCGCGCCATTCGGGATGATCGAGCATCTCCACGCTCGCAAAAAACGCATCGAGGTCCATGAGGCCCACCGCCGGACCCGTCCAGGGAGGCGGCGTGACGCCCATGGCATCCTCATAACCGTATGTATGTTCGCGTCTTTCCATGTCATGAGTATACCGCGCAGCTCATGTGGGGTGCGTGTATGTGCTTGCAAATCCCGAATTCTTGTCTAAGATATGGATTTGCCCTCGACTACACCGAAGAAGTTGGTCTCACGGACTTCACCTGCCCGCGTCGATGGCGTATTATGTTCAACTGTTTGTTTGTAGTTGCAGCCTAAAGCTGCTTGGTTGGAGGAGTTTCCTTTGGCAGTCAAGATTCGCCTTGCTCGTCACGGCGCTAAGAAGCGTCCGTACTACCGTGTCGTCGTCGCCGATTCCCGCGCCCCGCGTGACGGTCGTATCATCGAGGAGGTTGGCCGCTACAACCCGATGACCGCCCCCAAGACCATCAACCTCGACCTCGAGAAGATCGCCGACTGGCAGTCCAAGGGCGCTCAGCTCACCGACGCCGTCGCCGCTCTGGTCAAGGCCGCCAACGAGGGCGAGAAGACCGAGACCGTCGTCAAGAAGTCCAAGAAGCAGCTCGCCAAAGAGGCCGAGGCCGCTAAGCTGCCGCTGAGGCCGCTGAGGGCGCCGAGGAGTAAATCGTGCCTGAGGTTGACGCTGCACAGCTCGAGGGTGAGGCAATGCTCTCAGATCGCATCGCCGATCTCGTCGAATATCTCGTTGTTCAGATCGTCGACGACCCGGATTCCGTGAGCCTTGAGGTCATCGATGGTGACGACACCTCTACGATCGAGGTTTCTGTCGCCGAGGATGACGTCGCTAAGGTCATCGGCCGTCGTGGCCGTACCATCAAGCCATTCGCACGCTCGCCCGTGCACTGGCCGCTCGCCTCGACACTGCAGTCGAGGTAGAGGTTCTGGGCTAGGACCTTGAGGTCCCAGTACAAAAACATCGTCCGTGTGGTCAAGCCGCACGGAAGGAAGGGGGAGGTCCTCGCGCAGCCGCTGCGGGGGCTTCCTTCTGTATTGACGCCGGGTATGCGCGTCGCCCTGACGCCGCCGGCGCTCAAGCGCGACCGCTTTTGCACGGTCGTGTCCGTCACCGATACGGGCGATGGCGATCTGGTCTCGTTTGAGGGCATTGACGACTTGACGGCCGCCGAGGGCATCACGGGATGCTATGTGCTGGCAAATCGTGACGACTTTGAGCTCGATTCGCTCGACGCCGCCTATACCGACCTGATGGGTCGCGAGGTGGTCGACGAGCGCTTCGGTTCGCTCGGCACGATCGTCGAGATCATGTCGACGCCCGCTAACGATGTTTGGGTTGTCGAGGGTGATCGGTACGGCGAGGTGCTGATTCCCGTGATCGAGCAGGTTGTGCTCGATCTTCCCGACACAGGAACAATTTCCGTCCACGTTATGGACGGCCTGATCGATATGGACAAGTAGGGAGGACAACATGCTGATTGAGACCCTTTCGGTCTTTCCCGAGATGTTTGAGCCCGTCATGTCCACATCGATTTTGGGCCGCGCCCGCAAGGCCGGCCTTTTTGATTTTAAGGCGTATAACCTGCGCGACTGGACGCACGACCGCCATCGTACCGTCGATGACGAGCCGTACGGCGGCGGGCAGGGCATGCTCATGAAGGTCGAGCCTATTGCCGAGGCCATCGAGCTATTAGCTCCGAGGGTCCCAAGCCCACCGTGGTGTTCTTTACGCCCTGTGGCGAGCCCTTTACGCAGCATGTGGCCGAGCGCCTGCTCAAAAGCGAGCGCCTGCTGTTTGTGTGCAGCCGCTACGAGGGCGTCGACGAGCGTGCGTATGCGTATGCCGATGAGCGCCTGTCGATCGGCGACTACGTGCTCACGGGCGGCGAGCTGCCTGCTATGGTGGTGGCTGATGCCGTCGTACGCCTGATCCCCGGCGCCTTGGTGACGAGATGAGCAACGTGGACGAGTCGTTCTCGACCGCCGAGGACGGAGGCCTGCTCGAGTATGCGCAGTACACCCGCCCTGCCGAGTTCAACGGCGAGGGCGTGCCGCCGGTGCTCGTGAGCGGCGACCATGCCAAGGTTGACGCCTGGCGCCGTAAGAATGCATCGAGCGCACCTGCCGCTGGCGTCCCGACCTGATCGAGACGGCGCGGCTCACGCCCCAGGAGCGCGCATACGCGCAGGAGATTTTGGACGCTTCGTATTCGCAGAGCGAGGAGTGAGTATGGTTCCTACGCAACATTCCGCGTTGAGGGGCGCTTTTGAGTGGATCGCGGTCATCGCGATCGCACTGGTCGCCACCTTCTTGATTCGCTCGTTTGTGGTCGAGCCCTTTGTAGTGCCCACCGGTTCCATGGAGGACACGATCGAGATCGGCGATCAGATTCTGGCGCAGAAGGTGACGCTCGAACTCGGACAGCCCGTCAAACAGGGCGATATCGTGGTGTTTCACAACCCCGATGCCACATCCGAGCATGACGTGCTGGTAAAGCGCGTCATCGCCACGGCCGGCCAGACGGTCGACCTTCAGGACGGCAAGGTCGTCGTTGACGGCCAGGCGCTCGACGAGGACTATACGACGGGCATGAGCTGGCCGCTTTCGGTCCAAGCGCCTGGCGCCCAGGTGAGTTATCCCTACACCGTTCCCGACGGGTGCGTGTGGGTGATGGGCGACAACCGCGAAAACTCTGCCGACTCGCGCTACTTTGGTCCCGTCGATCGCTCTGATTTGATCGCTGTGGCGCTTGTGCGCTACTGGCCGCTCAACCGCATCGGCGCTATCGACTAAAAACCGCTATAGTACAGTACCTAACCGTGTAATCGTTTCGACGAGGGGATATTAGAGGCATGAACGCTTCATCGCTTTCCTTCCAAGACATCATCCTGCGCCTCCAGCAGTACTGGGGCGAGCAGGGCTGCGTCATTATGCAGCCCTATGACTCCGAGGTCGGTGCCGGTACCTTCCATACCGCGACCACGCTGCGCTCGCTCGGTCCCGCCGAGTGGCGCACCTGCTATGCGCAGCCTTGCCGCCGTCCCGCCGACGGCCGCTACGGCGAGAACCCTAACCGCATGCAGCACTACTATCAGTTCCAGGTGCTCATCAAGCCGTCGCCGGTCAACGCCCAGGAGCTCTACCTGGGGTCTCTTGCCGCTATCGGTCTGGACCCCAACGACCATGACGTCCGCTTTGTCGAGGACGACTGGGAGAGCCCGACCCTGGGCGCTGGGGCCTTGGCTGGGAGGTCTGGCTCAACGGCATGGAGGTCACGCAGTTTACGTACTTCCAGCAGGTGGGCGGTATCGAGGTCGACCCCGTGCCCGTCGAGATTACCTATGGCCTGGAGCGTATCGCCATGTACGCCCAGGGCGTCAACTCGGTCTACGATCTGGTGTGGAGCTACCTGCCCGATGGCACGCCCATGACCTACGGCGACGTGTTCCTCGAGAACGAGCGCGAGTTCAGTGCCTATAACTTTGAGGTCGCCAACGTCGAGATGATGCGTCAGAAGTTTGACGACTACGAGGCCGAGTGCCATTCCTGCCTGGAGCGCAAACTGCCGCTGCCGGCGTACGACTGCGTCATGAAGTGCAGCCATGCCTTCAACCTGCTCGATGCCCGTGGCGCCCTGTCCGCGGTCGAGCGTGCCAACTACATCCTGCGCGTCCGCGCCGTCGCCAAGGCGTGCTGCGAGGCCTACATGGCCGAGGTCGCCGGAGTCAACGAGAATGCCGACCAGGAAGGCGAGGTGGCGTAAGCCATGGCAGACGCTAAGGATTTCCTGTTTGAGATCGGTACGGAGGAAATGCCCTCCGCACCGCTGAACAATGCTGTCAAGCAGCTTGGCACCATGATCGCCAAGGGCCTCGACGAGGCCGGTCTGGCCCATGGCGAGGTCCGCGTGATCTCGAGTCCGCGTCGTCTGGCTGCGCTCGTGGCCAACGTCGCCACTGCGACCGATGAGGTTCACGAGGTCAAGCGCGGCCCCGCGGCAAACATTGCCTTTGATGCCGACGGCAACGCCACCAAGGCCGCACAGGGCTTCGCCCGTAAGTTCGGTGTGGCTGCCGAGGACTTGGTCCGTCGTGAGGACACCGACGGCCGCGAGTATGTGTTCGCCGAGAAGAACATTCCCTCCGCACCGGCTACCCCGATCCTGACGGCCCTGTGCGAGAAGACTATCGCCGGCCTGCAGTGGCCCAACTACCGCAGCCAGCGCTGGGGGCACGAGCACGCGACGTTCGTGCGTCCGGTCCGCTGGATTTGCTGCCTTCTGGGCGAGGATATTGTGCCTGTGTCGTTTGCCGACGTGACGAGCGGCAACACCACGCGTGGCCATCGCGTGCTTGGCCCCGGTGACCATGTTGTCGCTAGCCCCGCCGTCTACGAGCAGGTGCTCGAGGACGCCGGCGTGCTTTCTGCCGAGCGTCGTCGTGAGGCCATCCTTGCCGGTATCGCCGAGGTCGAGGCCGCTCGCCCCGGCTGCCATGTCGACACGCCCAAGAAGGTCTTTGAGGAGGTCATTAACCTCTGCGAGTGGCCGACGGTGCTCGTCGGTACCTTCGACGAGGAGTTCCTCAAGGTCCCGCACGAGATCATCTGCGAGTCCATGCTCACCAACCAGCGCTACTTCCCGATCTATGACGGCGAGGGCAAGCTTACGCGTGAGTTCGTGGTCGTCTCCAACAGCAAGCCCGAGAACGCCGAGCGCGTGATCGACGGTAACGAGCGCGTCGTGCGCGCCCGTCTGGACGACGCTAAGTTCTTCTACGAGGAGGACCTGAAGATCTCCCTCGACGAGTTCCGTGAGCGCCTGTCCAAGGTCGCTTTCCAGGAGAAGCTCGGCAGCGTGCTCGCCAAGTCCGAGCGCATCGAGCAGCTCGCGCTCGCCATCGCCCGCGAGGCTCACCTGGCGCCATCTTGCCGCCGACGCTGCTCGCGCCGCGCACCTGTGCAAGGCAGACCTGGTGTCCAACGCCGTCGTCGAGTTCACGAGCCAGCAGGGCGTGATGGGCGGTTATTACGCGACCGCGATGGGGGAGAACGACGAGGTTGCCCACGCCATTCGCGATCATTATCGTCCCCGCTTTGCCGGCGACGAGCTGCCAGAGGGCACCGCTGGCTGCATCGTGGCCTGCGCTGACAAGCTCGATACCATCGCCGGTATCTTTGCCATCGGCGAGCCCCCGACTGGCTCCTCCGATCCTACGCGCTGCGTCGTGCCGCTATCGGTATCATCAACATCCTGCGCGACCGTCTGTCGATCGATCCTACGTCGCTCATCGACTTTGCGCTCGAGCTCTATAGCGAGCAGGGCATTGAGTTCGACGCCGCCGAGGTCGCCCAGCAGGTTCGTGACTTCTTCCATGGCCGCCTGGTGAGCATGGCCCGCGACGAAAAGATCCCGGCCGATACCGTTACCGCCGTCTCCGCGGTGCACATTATCGCCCCGCCCGTCTTCTTCGCCCGCTGCGCCGCCCTCGACGAGGCCCGCAAGAACGACGCTGAGACGTTCGACAACCTGGCGACCGCCTATGCCCGCGCCGCGCATATCTCCAAGCCCGAGCTGGGTGCGGAGTACGACCGCGCCCTGATGGGCGAGGTTGAGCTTGCGCTCGCCGACGCCTCCGAGGCCGCTCAGACTGCCGTCGATGCCGCCCTTGCTGCCGAGGACTACCCGGCCGCATTTGCCGCCCTCGCCGCCCTGCGTGCGCCCATCGACCGTTTCTTCGATGAGGTCATGGTCATGGACAAGGACGAGCAGCTTCGCGATAATCGCCTTAAGCTGCTCAACCGCTTCGAGGCCGTTTTCTCCGGCATCGCCAACATCGGTGAGCTTGCCCGCAAAAAGTAAGCCAGCCTGCGCATAAGCGCAAAAGGAGCCCCGCATGGATTGCCCGGTCACCGCTCGTCCCACCGTTATCGTTATCTCCGACTCGCTCGGCGATACCGCTTGTGAGGTGGTGCTTGCGGCGTCCGGGCAATTTGATGAAGGGGCTTTTCGTCTCTTGCGCCTGCCAAGGTGACCTCGGTGGAGCAGGTCAAGTCATTTGTGGGGCCGCGCGTCGATGCCGACCATCGCGATGTCGCCGTGTTCCATACCATTGTCGATCCGGCGCTTCGCGCCGCGTGCTCGATTACCTGGGTATGCTGCATATCCGTTCGGTCGACCTGATCGGCCCGACGCTTGCCGTGCTGTCGTCGCTCATCGGTGTGCCGCCCAAGTGCGTTGCGGGCGTGATTCACAAGACCGATGACCGCTATTTCCATCGTATCGAGGCCATGGAGTATTTCGTTGAGCACGATGACGGTCGTGGTTGCGACGATCTGTCGGGTGCCGATATCGTGCTGCTGGGTGTGTCGCGTACATCCAAGACGCCGCTGTCGATGTATTTAGCCTATCAGGGCTACAAGGTCGCCAATGTCCCACTGGCGCATGGCATGGAGCCGCCCAAGTCGATTTACGAGGTTGACCCGATGCGCCTGTTCGGCTTGATTTCGACCGTCGATGTGATTTCCGAGATTCGCGATAGCCGCTTGGGCGACGACTACGCCCGCGCCGTCGCAGGCTCCTATGCCGAGCCCGAGAGCGTGCGTAGTGAGCTTGCGGAAGCCCGCGCGCTCATGAAACGCCTGGGCTGCTTTGTAGTGCGTACCGACGGCAAAGCCATCGAGGAAAGCGCTGCCGAGATCATTGCTCACCTCGAAGAGATTCAAGAGGCAAGAGCACGCCGTGCCGCCCGCCGCGCTCAACAAAAGTAGCTCACTTGGGACAAGGTTGTTTGGGTAGCTAATTTGGGACGGGGCTCTTTTAGCTAACCAAAGAGAATACTTGGAAATAATGCTGATAAATGGTAAAGCGATTTAGCAAAAACATCACATCCGACCTGCACTTTCCTTGTAGTGGTATCTTCATAAGGTAACCAACTTTACCTACCGTTTACCGCCTGTTTTAGCACGTTTACCAAACCGCGCACCCTCTGCTCAAGCCTGCCCAAAACCCGCCGTATAGTTCCCTCACGGCCTGCATCCGGCGGTCGATTCGTTACCACGGTCGTGCGCGTAAGCGCATGGAAGGGGAAGTATCGTGAGCGATTGCAAGAGGGTTTACCGTTTTGGAACCGACGCCAGGGCACCTGTGTCACCGAGGGCGACAAGTCCATGAACTTCGTGCTTGGTGGCAAGGGCGCTAACCTTGCCGAGATGAGCCGTATCGGCCTGCCGGTTCCCGGTGGCTTTACCATTACCTGCCAGACTTGCGTTGAGTACTCCGGCGCCGGCAACGTGTGGCCGGAGGGCGCGCTCGACGAGATCGTTGCCGCCGAGGTCGACCTCGAGGCCCGCTGCGGCAAGAAGCTCGGCGATGCCTCCGATCCGCTGCTCGTGTCGGTCCGCTCGGGCGCTCCGTTCTCCATGCCCGGCATGATGGACACGGTCCTCAACTTGGGCCTCAACGACGATTCCGTCCAGGGCCTTATCGCCCAGACGCAAAACCCGCGCTTTGCCTGGGATAGCTACCGCCGCTTTATCCAGATGTTCTCCAACGTCGTCATGGGTGTCGATGCCGACTTGTTCGAGAATGCCCTGACCCAGGCCCGCCTGGTCGCCGGCGTTCGCGTCGATTCCGAGCTTTCGGCCGAGGGCCTGCAGGAGCTTGTCGAGACGTTCAAGGGTATTTTCTCCGATAACGTCGAGGCGACCCTGTATCCCGAGCTCGAGGTCGCCGACGGTAAGCCCGTCTTCCCGCACGATCCGGAGCTCCAGCTGCGCCTTGCCATCCAGGCCGTCTTTGGCAGCTGGATGAACGAGCGCGCCTGCATCTACCGCAAGCAGCACGGCATTTCCGACGAGCTCGGCACCGCCGTCAACGTCCAGGCCATGGCCTTTGGCAACAAGGGCGAGACCTCTGCGACCGGCGTCGCCTTTACGCGCAACCCGGCCGACGGCACCAAGGAGTTCTATGGCGACTTTTTGGTGAATGCCCAGGGCGAGGACGTCGTCGCCGGCATCCGAAACACCGAGCCCATCGCCGACCTCAAGACCACCTCGGGCCTCGAGTCCGCAGGCGAGGAGCTCGAGCGCGTGTTCCTGACGCTCGAGGATCATTACCGCGATATGTGCGATATCGAGTTTACCATCGAGCAGGGCAAGCTCTGGATGCTCCAGACCCGCGTGGGCAAGCGCACCGCCACTGCCGCCCTGCGCATTGCTATCGAAATGGTCGAGGAGGGCCTCATCACCCGCGAGGAGGCTGTGAGCCGCATCGATCCCGCGCAGCTCGACCAGCTCCTGCACCCGCAGTTCGACGCCTCCAAGAAGTACGAGGCCCTGGCCAGCGGCCTTAACGCCAGCCCTGGTGCCGCCGTGGGCGAGGTCGTGTTCTCGAGTGATGACGCCGTCGCACGTTCCGCCGAGGGTCACAAGGTCATTCTGGTTCGTTGGGAGACCAACCCCGACGACCTGAAGGGCATGGTCGCCGCCGAGGGCATCCTGACCAGCCATGGCGGCAAGACGAGCCATGCCGCCGTTATCGCCCGCGGCATGGGTACGCCCTGCGTCTGCGGTGTTGAGCGCTTCCATATCGACGCTGCGAGAAGGTCGTGCACATCGAGGGCAGCGACCGCGTGCTGCGCGAGGGTGATGTCATCTCCATCGACGGTACCCAGGGCATCGTCGTCGACGGCGCCGTCGACCTGGTTTCGGCCGAGCTCACCGGCGACCTGGACACCATCCTGTCTTGGGCCGATGAGATCCGTTTGGACGAGACCGACGGTCACGCCAACCACGTGCGCGTCAACGCCGACAACCCCGAGGATGCCGAGCTCGCGCTCGAGTTTGGCGCCGAGGCCATCGGTCTGTGCCGCACCGAGCACATGTTCCTGGGCGATCGCAAGAACATCATCCAGAGCTTTATCCTGTCTGACGATGAGGCCGTGAAGCAGCAGGCCCTGGCCGACTTGCTCAAGGTTCAGACCGAGGACTTCCTGGCGATGTTCAAGACCATGTCCGGTCGCGATGTGGTCGTCCGCCTGCTCGATCCGCCGCTTCATGAGTTCCTGGATAATCCTCGCGAGCTCGAGGTCGCCATCACCAAGAAGGAGGCCGCCGGCGCTCCCGAGGAGGAGCTCACTGCCCTGCGCGCCCGCCTGCGTCGCATTGACGGCATGGTCGAGTCCAACCCCATGCTGGGCTTGCGCGGCGTGCGCCTGTCCGTCGTCTTTGGCGATCTGCCGCTCATGCAGGTTCGCGCCGTCGCCACGGCCGCTGCCCGCCTTATCAAGGAGGGTGTCGACCCGCGCCCCGAGATCATGGTTCCGCTCGTTTCCATCACGGCCGAGCATGTCCAGACCCGCGAGGTTATCGAGCGCGTGATCGCCGAGGTTTCCGCCGAGGAAGGCGTCGAGCTCAATATTCCCGTGGGCACGATGCTCGAGCTGCCGCGTGCCTGCATGGTCGCTGACGAGATCGCCCATCATGCCGACTTCTTCTGCTTTGGCACCAACGACCTCACCCAGACGACCTTTGGCTTCTCGCGCGATGACGCCGAGGCCAAGTTCATCCCGCTGTACATGCATAAAAAGATCCTGAAAGACAACCCCTTCGAGACCATCGACGCGGCGGTGCTGGAGCTCGTGCGCTTGGCCGTCGAGAAGGGCCGCGCCACCAATCCCGACATGCACTTTGGCGTGTGCGGCGAGCACGGCGGCGACCCCAAGTCCATCAAGGGCCTGTTTAACGTGGCCGACGTGGACTACGTGTCCTGCTCGCCCTATCGCGTGCCCCTCGCGCGCCTGGCTGCCGCTCAGGCCAAGCTCGAGGCCAAGCGTTCCGCCTAACGTTTTGGGTTTAGACGCCTAGCGTAGCCCCCTTCATGCCGCCCGTCTCATTCGTGAGACGGGCGGTTATCATGTGCGGGTTTTGTCTTTTTGTCTGCGCAAAAAATTGTTCTTGCAGCAGAAACCCGCGCGTGTATACTCGAATACGTTTGTTCAACTACGTGCCGGCCAAGGTGGTACGGCACCTCTAGAAGAGTAAGGAATTGCACATGGATTACATCCGCGCAATCGAGCGTCAGCAGATCCGCGAGGACATTCCTCAGGTTCGCGTCGCCGACAACGTCAAGGTTCACTACCGCATTAAGGAAGGCGACCGCGAGCGCATTCAGGTCTTCCAGGGCGACGTCATCCGCATGGCCGGCGCCGGTGCCCGCGAGACCTTCACCGTCCGCAAGATGTCCTTCGGTGTCGGTGTTGAGCGTACTTTCCCGCTTCACAGCCCCAAGATCGCCAAGCTCGAGGTCGTCCGTCATGGTCGCGTCCGTCGCGCCAAGCTGTACTACCTCCGCGACAAGGTGGGCAAGGCTGCTCGCATCCCCGAGAAGCGCTAAGAAGATCGCAGCGTCTGTCCACTCGTTTGGACACAAGGGTCACCTTCGGGTGGCCCTTCTTTTTATCCGATTTGCATGCAAGGAGGGCCTGGTATGGCCAACATGACGAGCTCGGTTTCGGCATCGCAGGTTGCCGGTGAGTTGGCGAGCGCTACGTTTGAGGAGATCCCCGCCCTCGTGGAGCATTATCGCGAGGACCCGCGCCAGCAGGTGATCAAGCTTGTGAACGCGCCCTCAAACGCCATGACAAAGAGCTTGCCGAGCGCGAGCGCGTCAATGACATGTACGAGCTTATGCATGAGCTTGGCGGCGATGGGGTGGTCGTTGGTGTCGACGAGGTAGGTCGCGGATCGGTGGCCGGCCCTTTGACGGTATGCGCCGTCTGTCTTCCTATGGAGCCGCGCGTCTGGGGTATCAACGATTCCAAAAAGCTCACGCCCGCGCGCCGCGAGTTGCTCTCGGTGAAGATTGCCGAGGTGGCGACGGCAATCGGTTTTTGCCATATCGCGCCTAAGGATATCGATGAAATGGGCATGGCCCGTGCTATCCGTACCGCCGTTGCGGGCGCCGTGGCCGATACGGGACTTGAACCCGACTGCGTCCTCATGGATGGCAACCCCTTGGGCGCCGTTCCCAACGAGCGCGACGTGGTGAAGGGCGATGCCAAGATCGCCTGTATCGCCGCGGCGTCCATCATGGCCAAGGTCACGCGTGATGAGATGATGGTCGAGTACGACGCCGAGTATCCCGAGTACCATCTGGCCGAGTCGAAGGGCTATGCAAGCCCCGAGCATATCGAGGCCATTCGCAAACATGGACTTTGTCCACTGCACCGCGTGAGCTTTTGCGGAAACTTTCTGCAGACTGAGCGCCTTTTCTAGGTCAATTGTGGAGACAGGGACCTCAGGGGTTTTATAAACCTGCTGGTAGCGGGCCGTATGCAACACCATTGCTGCGTACGGCCCGTTTTTTGACGGCATTTGGTCAGCTTTTGGTTTGCTTCCGGTACTTACCCGCATGAAAGGTGCCCTCATCATCGGGGCAATGCAGCGTGCGGGAAAGGAGACCCCATGAGTGCCGCAAGCAAAAAGAGCAAGACGCAGCAGCTCAAGGAGCGTTGGGAAAACGGCGAGCTCGACTGCGGGGCGATGACGCCCGAGTTTATCAAGGGACTCAGTCCCCGCGAGCTGGGCATGCTGGGCGAGCTGATCACCATCGACTACTTTAACGAGCGCGGCTACACCTTGCTGGAGCAGGGTTATCGTTGCACCGAGGGCGAGGCCGATCTGGTGCTGCTCGATGAGCTCGACGATGTCGTGGTGATGGCCGAGGTCAAGACCAGACGCGTCGCACTGGATTGCAACACGCGGGTCTTTCCCGAGGAGGCCGTGGACGCCCAAAAACAACGCCGCTACCGCCGCATCGCAAGTTGCTATCTCATGGAGCATTATCCGCTCAAGGCGATTCGCTTCGATGCCGTGGGTGTCACCATTCGCGGCGGGCATATCGCCGAGATCGAGCATCAGTACAACGCATTCGATTGGCAGGTGTCGTGATGGCGTTCGAGACGTTTGCCGTTCACGCGGCCTGCATCCGCGGCGTCGAGGCAATTCCCGTCACGGTCGAGGTCTCGCTTGCCGGCGGCGTTCCGGGTATTCAGATGCTCGGCATTCCGAGTATGGAGGTGATGGAGTCACGCGGTCGTATTCGCTGTGCGATGCGCTCCGCCGGGTTCGAGATCCCGCGCTCGGGCATTACGGTCAATCTGGCGCCCGGCGATATTCGCAAGACCGGTAGCGGCTTTGATCTGCCCATCGCCATCGCGGTGTTGGCGGCCGATGGACAGATTCCCCGTGACAACCTCGATCGCTGCCTTATCGCCGGCGAGCTCGGCTTGGACGGTACGGTGCTTCCCGTCAAGGGCGAGGTGGCGTTTCAGCTGCTGGCTCGTGACATGGGGCTGTCCTTTATCGCCGGCAGGTCCGATCAGCATGTGCCGCTTGCGGGCGTTGATTGCGGCTTTATCGATCATCTGTCTCAGCTTGCTCGCGGCATGGGCGATGCCGTGCGTCATTATCTGGATTCCGAGGGTGTTAAGACGACCTTTGAGCCCGAACTCGACTATGCCGATGTGCTGGGGCAGGAAGTCGCTAAACGCGGCATGGCGCTTGCGGCCGCCGGCGAGCTCGGCCTGCTCATGATCGGCTCGCCCGGTTCGGGTAAGACCATGCTCGCGCGCCGTATGACCGGCATCCTGCCCGAGCTTTCCGTTGAGGATCAACAGGAGGCGCTGTGCATCCATTCGGTTTTGGGTGAGAACATTGATGGCTTGTTGGCGGGGCACCGGCCCTTCCGCAGTCCCCATCACAGTATTTCGACCGCAGGTCTTATCGGCGGTGGGCGCCCGGTGCACCCGGGTGAGATCAGCCTTGCTCATGGCGGCGTGCTCTTTTTGGACGAGCTTGCCGAGTTTCCCACGGGTGTGCTGCAGACGCTGCGTCAGCCCATCGAACGCGGCTATGTGAGGATCGTGCGCGTCGACGGGGCCTTTACCTTCCCGTCGCGCTTTCAGCTGCTGGCTGCGAGTAACCCTTGCCCCTGCGGCTTCTTGGGTGATCGCGAGGTGCCGTGTCGCTGCTCGGCGGCGATGGTCGAGCGCTATCGGTCTAAACTGCGCGGTCCTTTGGCCGACCGTATCGACATGATGATCGATGTGACCCGTCCCGACCCCCAAGTGATTATCGAGGGTGCGGAGGGTATGTCGTCTGCCGAGTTACGTGACTACGTTGTGCGCGGTCGCGCTTTTCGCGCTTGGCGCGAATCCCGTATGGACGATGCGGATGCCGAGGCCGAGGATGACGAGACACGGTCCATTGACGGCGTCGTTTCGACCTTTGAGCTCGATGATGCGGCAGAGAAGTGTGTGCTCGGCCTGTCGAAGCGCACACATCTCACGGGTCGCGGCATCGTGCGACTGGTGCGTATCGCGCGTACAATCGCCGACGTCGCGAGAGCGAGCAAGTGACGCAGGACCACGTGCTCGAGGCAGCGATGTACCAGGGAAGGAGGGACCAATGATGGCCGAGGGGACCTACGAGCTGCATCCAGGTGATGCGTTGTATCCCGAGATCGTTTTGGAGCTTTCTGATGTACCCCAGACGCTCTATGTGCGCGGCAACCCCGAGGTGCTTTCGACGCCCGCGGTCTCCATCATCGGCGCGCGCAAGGCCTCGCCGTATGGTCTTGCCGTGGCAGAGCTTGCGGCAAAGGTGGCGGTCGAGGCGGGAGTGACGGTAGTTTCGGGCGGCGCGGTCGGTTGTGACCAGGCCTCGGGTTGGGCTGCGGTCAACGCTGGCGGCAAACACGTCGTGGTGCTGGGGACGGGCGCCGACGTGGTCTATCCGCGCTCGAGCGCGGGGCTTATTACGCGCACGCTCGATACGGGTGGCGCGGTCGTGTCGATCTCCCCGTGGGGCATGGGTCCGCGCAAGTTTGCCTTTCCGCGCCGCAATCGCGTGATCGCGGCCCTGTCGCAAGCCCTCTTTGTATCCGAGGCGGGTATGCCTTCCGGGACGTTTTCTACAGCCGAGCTGCTATGGATTTGGGGCGAGAACTTCTCGCTGTGCCGGGGTCGATCCTATCGCCCGAGTCGCGTGGCACGAATTACCTCATTGCGAACGGTGCCTGTTGCATCATCGACGAGGAATCTATCGAGATGGCTATCTCACGCATCTACGGCACTCTGCGCTACTCGCGCCCCGATGCTCCCGGCATTGCGACCTGGATCAAACACAGCAGACCGTGATGCATGCGCTCATTGCCTCTCCGCTCAAGGTCGACGACATCGCGGCGCTCGTCTCGCTCGATGCTGTCGGCGTACTCAAACTCTTGGGTTCGCTTGAACTCGAGGGCCTTATCGAGCGCATGATGGATGGAAGGTATGCGCCCTCCAAGTTTGCCCTTCACGCCCAGACGCCCTTCGGTCACAATGGAAAACGTGTCAATTAGAAAGGTGTTTGCAGATGCAGTTCGATCAGGTGACGGTTATCGGTGGCGGTCTGGCGGGTTCGGAGTGCGCGATTCAGCTGGCAGACCGCGGGTTTGCCGTAAAGCTGCGCGAGATGCGCCCCCAGGTGAGCTCCCCGGCCCACCATACCGATCACCTGGCAGAGCTCGTCTGTTCCAATTCGTTTAAATCGACCCGTCCGGACTCTGCGGCGGGCTTGTTAAAGGCCGAGCTTGAGCGCATGGGTTCAGTCCTGCTCGATTGCGCCCATCGCGCGGCTGTTCCCGCCGGTGGCGCCTTGGCGGTCGACCGCGTCAAGTTTTCCGAGCTTGTCGAGGCCGAGGTTGCCGCCCGTCCCAATATCGAGGTCGTGCACGGCGAGGTCACGCAGATTCCCGAGGGCCACGTGGTCATTGCCGCGGGCCCGCTGTGTTCACCGGCGCTGAGCGAAGAGGTCATGAAGCTCGTCGGTGGCGACGCCCTTGCGTTCTTCGATGCCGCGGCGCCGATCGTCGATGCCTCCACGCTCGATATGGACGTGCTGTTTTCGCAGTCGCGCTACGAGGAGCAGGGGAGCGGCGACTATCTCAACGCTCCGCTCAACAAGGAGGAGTACGAGGCCTTTATCGAGGCGCTTACCACGGCCGACCGCGTGGTGCTCAAAGACTTTGAGGGCGGCGATCTGTTTCAGGCCTGCCAACCTGCCGAGGAAGTTGCGCGCACCGGCAAGGACGCCATTCGCTTTGGCGCCATGAAGCCCGTCGGCCTCACCGACCGCGTACCGGACGTCGCCCTTGGGCGGCGATTCAGCTGCGTGCCGAGAACAAGGAGAAGACCGCCTATAACCTGGTGGGCTTCCAGACCAACCTGACCTTTGGCGAGCAGAAGCGCGTCTTCCATATGGTGCCGGGCCTGGAGAACGCTGAGTTCTTCCGCTACGGTGTCATGCACCGCAATACCTTTGTCGACGCCCCGCACGTGCTCGATGGCACTTTTGCCGTGCCTGGTACCGGCGTGCGCCTGGCCGGTCAGATCACCGGCACCGAGGGGTACATGGAAGCCGTGGCGACCGGTCTGCTCGCGGCGCTCAACACCTATGCCGAGCTATCGGCGCCGCGGGCGTCGAGTTGCCCCGCGTGGGCGCCTGGGCGCGCTCGTGGGCTATGCGACCGATCCTGCCACCGTGGGCTACCAGCCATGCATGTCAACTTTGGCCTGGTGCCGCCACTCGAGGATGGTAAGCGCCGCAGCAAGCGCGACCGCTACCAGGCCTATGCGGACCGTGCGCTCGAGGCCCTTGATGCCTATCTGGCCACTCGCCCCGATCTGTTTGGAGGCGACCGGTCATAGCCTTTGACCTGTACGACACCGTCGACTCGTTTATCGCCTATATCGCACGTGTCGAGGGGCTTTCTCCCAATACGGTGACGGCCTATGGCTCGAGGCTGGAGCGCTTTGCTGCCTGGTGCGAGCGCGAGGATATCGATGCTTTCGCTGCCGACGTGCGCACCATTCGTCGCTATCTTGCCGAGCTTTCGCGTGAGCAGGTGGCTCCCCGAACGCTTGCGGCGCATCTGTCGGCTATCCGATCGCTCTATCGATGGATGGCTGCCGAGGGGGTCGTGGAGGGCGATGCAGTCTCGGCGATCGCATCGCCCAAGCTGCCGCGTGACCTGCCGGGCGTCCTTACGACCCATCAGGTGGAGGCGCTGCTCAAGACGCCTGATACCTCAACACCCGCGGGACTGCGCGATGCGGCGATGCTCGAGCTGCTCTATGCCTCGGCGCCCGTATCTCTGAGCTCGCAGCACTCAATGTGGAGTCCATTGCGTGGTCCGAACGCACGCTGCGCCTGTGGGGCAAGGGGAGCAAAGAACGTATCGTCCCTCTGTATCGTCGTGCGCTCGAGGCGACGCGTCTCTATATTGAGGAGGGGAGGCCGGAGTTGCTCGCTCAGGCAAAGCGTCGTGACCCCGCTACCGGGCCGCATCCGCTGCTTATATCGGCGCGCGGTAATCGCATGAGTGCCGCCATGCTCAGGCGGCGGTTTCATATGCTGGCGACGCTCGCCGGCATTCCGGCCGACATCGCCCCGCATGCGATGCGCCATACCTTTGCGACCGACTTGCTCGAGGGCGGCGCGGACCTGCGCTCGGTTCAAGAGCTGCTGGGTCATGCGAGCCTGTCCACGACGCAGATCTACACGCATCTCACGCCCGATCGGCTCAAACGTGCCGTGGCTCAAGCCCATCCCCGAGGCGAATAGTGGCTGGGACGTCCCGCGCCGCACTCAGGTGTGTGGTTTTGATTGCGGGTTGGCAGGAAGAAGCATTCCTGCTATCATTCATCGGGTTGCTTCACGGCAACATGTTTTTATCACGCACGCGCGGCTACTTCATACCGTGGTGCCCGGGCTTTGGTAGCACATGTCCGGGTTGGTTTTGGAGGATGACCCCGCGCGGAGGCAAACCACAGGAGGTTTAACATGGCTACCAAGATTAATATCCGCACCCTGCTCGAGGCCGGCTGCCACTTCGGTCACCAGACCCGTCGCTGGAACCCCAAGATGAAGCCGTTCATCTTCGGTGAGCGCAACGGCATCTACATCCTCGACCTCAAGCAGACCATCCTCGACGCCGATCAGCCTACACCTTCGTCAAGAACGTCGCCAAGGGCGGCAATGTGCTGTTCGTCGGCACCAAGAAGCAGGCTCAGGAGCCGTCAAGAACGCTGCTGAGCGCGCCAACATGCCTTACATCAACCAGCGTTGGCTCGGCGGTATGCTGACCAACTTCGTCACCATCCGCTCCCGCATCAACCGCATGGAGGAGCTCGAGGCCATGGTCGAGGACGGCCGCATGGCAGTGCTCCCCAAGAAGGAGCAGGCTGTTCTCGGCAAGGAGCTCACCAAGCTCCAGACCAACCTCGGTGGTGCCCGCGACATGAAGGGTCTGCCCCAGGCTCTCTTCGTCATCGACACCAAGCGCGAGGAGAACGCCATCAAGGAGGCTCAGCGCCTGAACATCCCCGTCGTCGCTCTGATCGACACCAACTCCGATCCCGACGAGGTCGAGTACGGCATCCCCTGCAACGATGACGCTATCTCCGCTGTCACCCTTATGTGCGAGCTCATGGCTGACGCCTGCCTCGCTGGCTCCGGCAAGGAGCAGGTCTCCGAGGCGAGATGGCCGCTGAGCCCAAGGCCGAGTAGATCAGTCTTAGTTAATTCTTTTTCATCTCTTTGAAAGGAACCACAATGGCCCAGATTACCGCCGCTATGGTCAAGCAGCTCCGCGAGATGACCGACTCCCCGATGATGGAGTGCAAGAAGGCTCTCGTCGAGGCTGACGGCGACATGGACGCCGCTGTCGACGTTCTGCGTAAGAACGGCCTTGCCAAGCTGCCAAGAAGGCTGGCCGTGAGACCAACGAGGCGCTGTCGCCGCGTTCGTCTCCGAGGATGGCAAGACCGGTGCTCTGCTCGAGCTCTCCTGCGAGACCGACTTCGTTGGCTCCAACGCCAAGTTCACCGGCTTTGCTTCTAAGGTCGCTGAGGTTGTCGCTACCACCGAGCCTGCTGACGTCGACGCTCTGCTCGAGAAGCCGATGGGCGAGGAGACCGTTTCCTCCGAGCTCACCGAGATGATTCACATCATGGGCGAGAACATGAAGATCTCCCGCTTCGCTGCCCGCAAGGCCGAGAACGGCGCGCTCGCTTCTTACATCCACATGGGTGGTAAGATCGGCGTCCTCGTCGAGTTCGCCTTCGAGAAGGCCGAGACCGCTCAGGCTGAGTCCTTCAAGACCTTCTCTCACGACGTTGCCCTTCAGGTTGCCGCCGTCGCCCCGATCTGCGCTACCCGCGATCAGGTTCCGGCCGAGACCGTCGAGCACGAGAAGCAGATCTACATGGCCCAGGCTGCCGAGTCCGGCAAGCCCGAGGCTATCCAGGAGAAGATGGCTGTTGGCCGTCTGGAGAAGTTCTACAAGCAGTCCGTGCTCACCGAGCAGGAGTTCATCAAGGACAGCTCCCTCACCATCAAGAAGTACGCTGAGCAGGTCTCCAAGGAGCTCGGCGACACCATTACCGTCGTTGCCTTTGACCGTCTGGTCCGTGGCGAGTAAATAGCTCTTGTAGCTGGTAATGAGCAGGCTGTGGGTTTTACTCACAGCCTGCTTTTTCATGCTCTTATCAGAGCCTTTGATATCATATTGAGAGTCTAATTAAAGGAGGATCGCTTTGTCCGACATCCGATATAAACGAGTGCTTCTTAAGCTTTCCGGCGAAGCGCTGATGGGCGACGGCCAATATGGCATCGACCCAAGGTTACCGATCATCTTGCCAAGCAGGTCAAGGAGCTGCTCGCCGTTGGCCATGAGGTCGGCGTCGTTGTCGGCGGCGGTAATATTTTCCGCGGCATGGCAGGCGCTGCCGGTGGCATGGAGCGTGCTCAGGCCGACTACATGGGCATGCTCGCGACCGTTATGAACGCGCTCGCCCTGCAGGATGCTTTCGAGCATAACGACGTTCCCTGCCGTGTGATGAGCGCTATCCAGATGAACGAGATCTGCGAGCCCTATATTCGCCGTCGCGCCATCAACCACCTTTCCAAGGGCAACGTCGTTATTTTGCCGCCGGTTCGGGCAATCCGTACTTTACGACCGACACCGCCGCGGCTCTTCGTGCGTGCGAGATCGGCGCCGAGATTCTGATTAAAGCCACCAAGGTTGACGGCATCTACGACAAGGATCCCGTCAAGTGCGCCGATGCCGTCCGTTTTGACAAGATTACCTATCACGAGGTTCTCGTCCGTGGTCTGCAGGTTATGGATTCCACGGCTACGGCACTGTGCAGGATAACCGTATGCCGATTTTGGTCCTCAACATCGATGGCGAGGACACCGTCAAGCGCGCGCTCGCGGGTGAGCCCGTCGGCACGCTCGTCTATCAGGAGGATTAAGCATGGCAGAGAACATCACCGCCCATATGGACAAGTCGCTCGAGTCCCTCAAGCATAACTTCTCCAAGGTCCGTACCGGTCGCGCCAACGCCAACATTCTGTCCGACATCACCGTTGATTATTACGGTGTTCCCACGCCGGTCACGCAGGTTGCCGCCGTCAAGACCCCCGAGGCTCACATGCTGCTCATCGAGCCGTGGGACAAGGCGCTCATCAACGCTATCGTCAAGGCCATCGGCGCTTCCGATCTGGCATTACCCCCAACTCCGATGGCACCGTCGTTCGTCTGCCGTTCCCGGCCCCCACTGAGGAGCGCCGTCGCGAACTCGTCAAGGAGTGCCGCGAGTACGCCGAGCAGGCCAAGGTGTCTATCCGTAACATCCGTCGCGACTTCAACAACAAGCTCGAGCGCGATGAGGAGCTCACCGAGGACGATGTCCGTCGCGAGCAGGCCAAGGTCCAGAAGCACACCGATGAGTATGTCGCCAAGGTCGAGGAGCTTCTGAAGGAAAAAGAAGCCGAGGTCATGGAGATCTAAGGTGCAATACGACGAGCATAAACTGGTCGAGTACTTTGCCGACGCCCCTGCGGACGTCGGTTTTTCCGACCTTGACCTCAATAACATTCCGCACCATATCTCGTGCATCATGGACGGCAACGGTCGTTGGGCCACGTCGCGCGGTCTTGCACGCACTGAGGGCCACAAGGCGGGTATCGTCTCGCTGCGCGAGATCATTACCGCCTGCGTGCGCCTGGGCGTCGACGTGCTTTCGGCCTATGCATTTTCGACCGAAAACTGGAATCGACCGCAGCACGAAGTCAACGTTCTGATGCACCTGTTTGCCAAGACGTTTATCGACGAGCTGCCGCTTCTGAAGCGCGAAAATGTGCGCGTAGTCTTTTTGGGTGACATTTCCGCGCTGCCCAAGAAGACTCGCGACGTTTTTGAGCGCGGTCTTGCCGAATGCGCCGATCACACCGGTATGACGCTGGCGCTTGCCGTCAACTACGGCGCGCGTGCCGAGATTACCCGCGCTGTCCGTCAGATCGCATCCGACGCTGCCGCCGGTAAGATCGATCCTGCCGCAATTGATGACGACATGGTGGCTTCCCGCCTCTATACCGCCGGTCTTCCCGATCCCGAACTTGTGATTCGCACCTCTGGTGAGCTGCGCCTTTCGAACTATCTGCTGTGGCAGGTGGCTTATTCCGAATTCTACGTCACCGATACCTATTGGCCCGACTTTGATCGTTGGGGCCTTGTCGACGCCATTTTGGCCTATCAGGGCCGTGACCGTAGGTTTGGTGGACTGAGCAAGACCGAGGAGGCTTAATCGTGTCCGATCGTCCCAAGGCATCTGCTCCCAAGACGCCAGTTTCCGCGGCGCCTGCGCGCAAGGCTGCCACTGCGGGAGCACCTGCAGCAAAGAGCGGCACCGGTTCGTGGCTGGCGGGCTTTATCACCCGTGCCGCCGCCGGTATCGTCTACGCCGTTGTCTTTATCCTGTGCCTGGTTTTGGGTATCGTGCCCACGGCCATCTTTGTTTCTGTCATGAGCGGTCTGTGCTGCTATGAGTTTTTCCGTATGACGAGGCTCGATGGCAAGATGGCTAACGAGCGCATGGGTATCGCTGCCGCCGTACTCTTTCCGCTGTCGGCGTTGGGCGATTCGATGTTGCTGAATGCCCTGCTTTTTGCCCTGATGCTCGCTGTGGGCATTTGGTATGTTTGGTCGCCGCGTACCCGCATCTCTGATGTGGCCGTGACGCTCATGGGTCCCATCTACACTGGCTTTATGCTGGCGGCTATCGTGCTGCTGCGCGATGCCGTGCCCGGTTTTGCCGGCGCCCTGCTTTCAGTGGGCGTTTGCGCGTCCCTTTGGGTCTCCGATTCGTTTGCCTACATCGTGGGCAGCCGTATCGGCAAACACAAGATGGTTCCCAAGATCTCTCCCAAAAAGAGCTGGGAGGGGTTTGTTGGCGGCATCCTGGGCTCGGTTTTGATTTGGCTCATCCTGTGGGCGACGCACTTCTACAAGCTCAGCCTGCCCTATGCGCTGCTGTGCGGCGTGGTCGTGTCCATTCTGGGCGTTATCGGCGACCTTATCGAGTCGCGCATCAAGCGCGGTGTGGGCGTCAAGGATTCCGGCAACCTTATCCCGGGCCACGGCGGAATGCTCGATCGTAGCGATTCGCTTATCTTCGGCTGCATCACCGCACAGCTGTTGCTGATGATCGGAGGCGTGCTGTAATGTCCTTCCAGACGACGTATGGCCCCGATGGACGCCTTCGCGTTGCCATCCTGGGTTGTACGGGCTCTATCGGCACCCAGGCGCTCGATGTGTGCCGCCAGCATGCCGATTGCCTGCAGGTGACGGCGCTGTCCGTTAACTCCAGTACCCTCGAGCTCGTTGCCGCTGCCCGCGAGTTCTCGGTTTCGGCGGTTGCCGTGGCTGATGTCGCTCATGGCGATGATGCCGTGCTGCAGGAGTTGCCCGAGGGAACGAAGCTCGGCGTTGGCGCGCAGGCGGTTTGCGAGCTCGCGCGTCGCGACGATGTCGACTGCGTGCTTGTCGCTATTGTGGGCGCCGCCGGTCTCGAGGCGAGCCATGCGGCCTTGACCTCGAATAAGCGCCTTGCCCTTGCCAACAAGGAGTCCCTCGTCGTCGGTGGCGACTTGCTTATGCCGTTGGCGCAACCGGGCCAGCTTATTCCAGTTGACTCTGAGCATTCCGCCATCTACCAGTGCTATCTGGGTGAGAACCCGCGCGAGGCCCACTGCATTTGGCTCACCTGCTCGGGCGGTCCGTTCTTTGGCCGCACGCGCGACGAGCTCAATCGCGTGACGCGTGCCGATGCCTCGCACATCCCACGTGGGCCATGGGTGCCAAGATCACCATCGACTCCGCCACCCTCATGAACAAGGGCCTGGAGCGCATCGAGGCCATGCACCTGTTTAACTGCGACCTCGATTTCATTAACGTGGTCGTGCAGCGTCAGTCCAAGATTCACTCTATGGTCGAGTTTGCCGACGGCTCCGTGATGGCGCATCTCGGTGCTTCCGACATGCGTATTCCCATCCAGTTCGCGTTCTCGTATCCCGAGCGTTGGGATACCCCGGCGCCTCGTATCGATTTTCGCGAGCTGGGGCAGCTCACGTTTGATGCTGCGACATGGATACCTTCCGCTGTCTGGCACTGGCCGAGCGTGCCGGCAAGACGGGCGGCACCATGCCGTGCGTGCTCAATGCCGCCAACGAGGTTGCCGTCGATGCCTTCCTGCACGATAGCTGCAGCTTTACCGATATCGATCGCATTGTGGAATCCTGCATGGATGCCCACGATATGCAGGCGGTCGATTCGTTTGAGCAGCTTCGCGACATCGATGCGTGGGCGCGTGAAAAGGCTGCGCAGGTGCTCGCCGCAACCCGTTCCTAACCCATAAGGATTGCTTTTTCGTTTTATGGATACTGTTCTGAGCGTTCTCTCATCGGTCTTTTGGGGCCTGCTGATGCTTTCCGTCCTCGTGTTTTTGCACGAGGGCGGCCACTTTTTGGCGGCGCGTGCCTGCGGCGTCCGTGTGACCGAGTTCTTTTTGGGCCTGCCGTGCCGCTTTGACATTCATTACACGTCGCGTCGCATTGGAACCAAGTTTGGCGTGACCCCGCTGCTGCTGGGTGGCTACGCTGCCATCTGCGGTATGGATCCGACCGACGTCTCGTGTGCCGATCGCGTGCTCGCGGCTATCTATCGTCATGGTCGCGTGACCGTGGCCGACCTTGCTGTTGAGCTCGAGCTTTCCGAGGAGGATGTGCTCGAGGCATGCGCCCTTTTGCTGGCTGGGGCTCCATCGCGCCCTGGTATGAGGAAGGGAGAAGCCCTCGCCGAGCTACTATCCCACCAAATATCAGACGTTGCCGCGAGACAAGGCAGGCTATACCACCTTTGATGGTCGCCGTTTCGATCGCGAACATGCGACTGCCGAGGGCGATGTGTGGGAGCTGCCGTGCGGCGAGGCCGAGTTCCTTGCGCAAGAGCGCTCGCACACCTATCTTGGCCATGGCTTTCTCAAGCGCGCCTTTATGCTGCTCGCGGGCATTATCGTCAATATCTTGACGGGTTTTTTGCTCCTTATGAGCATCTATTCCATTGCGGGTGTCACCGTGCCGATGGATACCAACGTGATCGGTCAGGTTGACGAGGGGTCTATTGCCGCCAAGGCGGGTATCGAGGGCGGTGACGCGATCCTTTCGGTTGACGGTGTCTCATGTTCCACTTGGATGGATGTCTACGATGCCATCGGCAAGGCTGCCGGTAAGGACGATATCGCCATCGAGTACGAGCGTGACGGCAAGCAGCATTCGACCACGGTTGCGCTCAAAGAGGACGAGCGCCTAGGTGTGTATGCCTCTACGCAGGTGGTCCGTTTAGACCCCATCACGTCGGCTCGCCTGTCGTTCTCCTATGTCGTGCAGACAGCGGATGGCGTGATGCGCCTGCTCCAGCCGCAGCATACGATGGAGATTCTCGATCAGTCTTCTTCGATCGTGGGTATTAGCGTTATGTCCTCACAGGCCGCTGCTGCCGGCCCTGCCATGTTCCTTTCCTTTGCCGCCCTCATTTCGTTCTCGCTTGGCTTTATGAACCTGCTGCCCATCCCACCGCTCGATGGCGGCAAGCTGGTCATCGAGATCATTCAAAAGATTGCGGGCCGCGAGCTGCCGCTCAAAGTGCAGACAATCGTCAGCTATGTCGGCATCGCGCTCTTTGCACTGCTGTTTGTCTATATGCTTCGTTCCGACATCCTTCGATTTATTCTGTAGGGGAGTGTTTGGATTGTCTTTATCCCATCCTTTGCCTCGCGAGTTGACGCGCCCCGTGCATGTGGGCGGCGTGCAGATCGGTGGTGGCGCTCCGGTCGTGGTTCAGTCTATGACCTGCACCGATACTGCTGATGCCCAGGCAACGCTTGCGCAAGTGTGCGCGTTGGCGCAGGCTGGCTGCGATATCGTGCGCGTGAGCGTGCCTACCGAGGCTGCGCTCGAGGGCTTTCGCACGATTTGTGCCGAGTCTCCGGTGCCAATCGTCGCCGATATCCATTTTAACCATAAGCTTGCCATTGGCGCTGTCGAGCTGGTGCCTCTAAGCTGCGCATCAACCCCGGCAATATCGGCGATTGGGCCAAGGTTGACGCTGTCATCGATGCCGCGGGTGCCGCGGGCTGCGCGATTCGCATTGGCGTGAACGCGGGCTCGCTTGAGCAAGATATTGCCGAGCGCGACGACCTCACGCAGCCCGAAAAGCTCGTGATGTCGAGCGAACGCTTTGTGCGGCACTTTGAGGACCGTGGGTTTACCAACATCGTGCTATCCGCCAAGGCCCATAGCGTACAGACGACGCTTGATACCTATCGCGCCCTGTCGCGCGAGATACCGCATGTTCCGCTCCACCTGGGCGTGACGGAGGCGGGGACAAGCTTCAGGGCACCATCAAGAGCTCTGTAGGCTTGGGTATCTTGCTTTCCGAAGCATCGGTGACACCATGCGTGTGTCGCTCACGGCCGATCCGGTTGAGGAGCCGCCGGTCGCCTGGGGAATTTTGCAGTCACTGGCCTGCGTCGCCGTGGTCCCGAGATTGTCTCTTGCCCACGTGCGCCGCTGCCAGGTTAACCTGATTCCCATCGCCGAGGAAGTAACCGAGCGGCTTAAGAACTATGCCGCGCCGCTTTCGATTGCCGTCATGGGATGTGCCGTTAATGGCCCCGGTGAGGCTTCTGATGCCGACCTGGGCGTTGCTTGCGGACGTGGTCAGGCCTTGCTCTTTTCGCATGGCCAGATCATTGGTAAAGTAGCTGAGGATCAAATTGTCGACGCGCTTATGGCCGAGGTCGACAAGCTTATTGAGGAGAAGTAAATGACTCGAGCAATGTATATGTCTAAGCTCTATGCGCCGACGCTTAAAGAGGATCCGGCGGACGCCGAGCTCGCCAGCCACCGCCTGTTGCTCCGTGCCGGCATGATCCGCAAGGAGGCCGCCGGCCTGTATTCCTATCTGCCGCTTGCTTGGCGCTCGATCCGCAAGATTGAGAACATCGTGCGCGACGAGATGGACGCTGCCGGCGCCCAGGAGCTTATGATGCCCATCATGGTCGATGCCGAGCTGTGGCGTGAGTCCGGCCGTATCGATGCCTATGGCAAGGAGCTTGTGCGCTTTGATGACCGCCACGGCCGCGAGTTTGTGCTCGGACCCACGCACGAGGAGACCGTGACTGCCTGGTGCGCAATGAGTTGCGTTCCTACAAGCAGCTGCCAGTGAACCTCTATCACATCCAGGACAAGTTCCGCGATGAGTTCCGTCCCCGCTTTGGCCTGATGCGCGGCCGCGAGTTCATCATGAAGGACGCCTACAGCTTCTCCGCCACGCAGGAGAGCCTGCAGGAGGAGTACGACAAGATGAAGCAGGCCTATGCCAACATTTGCGAGCGCTGCTACATCAAGGCTCTGCCCGTTGTCGCCGACTCCGGCGAGATCGGTGGCGATATCTCCGTCGAGTACATGGCTTTGGCCGACGCTGGCGAGGCTTCGCTCGTCTACTGCGACGATTGCGGCTTCGCTGCCGACGATGAGGCCGCAAGCACCAAGGTCGTTGTGACCGAGTCCTGGCGACGGTACGCTTACCAAGGTCGAGACTCCGGGCATGGCACCATCGAGGCCGTTGCAAAGTTCTTCGGCTTCCCCGAGAACGGCACGCGCAAGTCTCTGGCACTCCTCGACGCCGAGGGCAAGCCCGTCGTGGCCATTGTTCCGGGCGACCACGAGCTCAACGATTGCAAGGCCGAGCATGTCTTTGGCAAGGGCTATCGTATGATGACTGATGAGGAGCTCCAGACCTACGGTCTGCATAAGGCTTTATCGGACCGGTTAACCTGCCCGAGGGCATTCGCCTGGTGTGCGACGAGAGCCTGCGCGAGTCCAAGCAGTGGGCCTGCGGTGCCAACGAGGTCGATTATCACTTTACCGGTGCCTGCCCCGAGCGCGACTTTACCGTCGACGAGTGGGCCGACTTGGTAACCGTCGTTGCCGGCGATCCCTGCCCGCACTGCGGCAAGCTGCTCTCTGCTGCTCGCGGCATCGAGGTCTCGCAGGTCTTCCAGCTGGGTACCAAGTATTCCGAGGCCATGGGCGCCACCTTTATGGACGAGGACGGCAAGGAGAAGCCGCTTATCATGGGTTGCTACGGCGTGGGCGTGTCCCGCTCGCTTGCTGCCGTCGTGGAGCAGCACAACGACGAGCACGGTATCGTCTGGCCGGTTTCCGTTGCCCCGTACGAGGTCGCTGTGATTCCGCTCGATCCCAAGAAGGAGGAGTGCGCAACCGTCTGCGACCAAATCGTCGAGGCTTGTGCGCCGAGGGTATCGAGGTCGTCGTCGACGACCGTGACGAGCGTCCCGGCTTTAAGTTTGCCGATAACGACCTTATGGGATTCCCGTATCAGGTGGTGCTTGGCAAGCGTGGCCTTAAGAATGGCACCGTTGAGCTCAAGGACCGTGCCACGGGCGAGCGCGAGGACGTGGCGATTGACGAGGTCGTCGCCAAGGTTGCCGAGCTTGTTAAGGCGGCCCGCCGTTAATCGACGTTTCTGCTATTAGATGTAATTGCGGGGCTGCTCCGTATCTCTCTTAGGATGAGATGCGGAGCAGTCTATTTTGTTGCGTGAATAAACTCGATGGGTAAAGGAAAACCCCACAGCCCATATGAGCTGCGGGGTTTTCTTGTGCCTCCGATGCGAAATAAATCGCTCAGATATTACTGATAATCACTACGTCGATCCAGTTCTTCAGGAACTCATCGTTCACGTTGCGCTTACGAGCGAGCTCGGAAGCGGCGACGATGCTCGTCCACTGACGCACGACCTGCATGGGCATGTCGGCGCGGTCGCAGTAGAGCTCCAGGTAGGCCTCAGCCTGATCCTTGCTGTTGAGGGCAAAGAGCAGGTAGGTGGTGGCAACGTCGGCAGCAGGGGAGCCCTGGGTAGCGTGTGCCCAGTCGCACACATAGAGCTGGCCGTCATCGCCGACGATGACGTTGGAGGGGTTGAAGTCGCGTGGCAGACCTTGAACTCCTTGGTCATGCCGTCCAGACGCTCCTGAAGGTTGTAGCGCGTGGTGGCATTGAGCTGATCAAGGCTGTCGATCATGCGGGCGAACTTGTCGCGCTGACGGTTGAGCAGCGGGGAGGTGTAGCCGTGGATCTCGATCTGGAGGTCGACGAACATCTCGAGGTACTCACCAAAGCGCTGGGGCTCGGCAGTCATCTTCTCGGCAAGGGTGGTGCCCGGAACCTTCTCGGTCACGAGCGCCCAGCCGTTGGCGTTCTCGAGCTGGGAAACCTCGAGCGCCTTGGGGCTGCGGATGCCGCACTCATTGATGCGGGCAAGATTCAAAGCCTCGTTGAACACGTCGGAGACAGGCTTGGTCTCGTTAAAGACCTTGACGATCTTGTCGCCCAGGTCGTAAACGACCTTGTTGCCACGGCGGACGAGCTCGGTCTTGGAATCGGGTAGCAGCATGGTTGCATCCTTTCAACGATGCGATAGAAGCGACGGCGGGGGTGTGTGAAACACCCGTGCACCCCCGCCGTTAAAAACCGTGCTAAAACTAGCAGACGGCGTAATCCTGAGGCTCGCGGCCGTAGTAGGCGTCCAGGTAGAGCTCCTTGATCTCGCTCATGAGCGGGTAGCGCGGGTTAGCGCCGGTGCACTGGTCGTTGAATGCCTGCTCGGTCATCTCGTCGAGGGTGTCGAGGAAGTACTGCTCGTCAACACCGTAGTCGGCGATGGTCTTCTTGACGCCGATGAAGTCCTTGAGCTCCTCGAGTTTCGTGATGAAGTTCTCGAAGACCTCCTTGTCGTCCTTGCCCTCGATGCCGCAGTACTTGGCCATCTCGGCGTAGTTGTGCAGCGCGTTGGGGTAAGGATACTGGGAGAAGGTACCCATCTTGACGGGAGCCTCGGCGGCGTTGTAGCGCATGACGCGGGTCAGGATGACGGCGTTTGCGAGGCCGTGGGGCAGGTGATGGAAGGCGCCGAGCTTGTGGGCCATGGAGTGGTTGAGGCCCAGGAAGGCGTTGGCGAAGGCCATACCGGCCATGCAAGAGGCGTTGTGCATCTCCTCGCGGGCATGCGGGTCCTTGGCGCCGTTCGTGAAGCTGGAGGCAGGTTCTCGAAGACGAGCTTAGCAGCGCGCTCGGAGAGGCCCTTGGTGTAGTCGGAAGCCATGATGGAGACGTAGGACTCGATGGCGTGGGTCATGACGTCGATGCCGGAGGCAGCGGTCAGGCCGCGCGGGGCGGTCATGCAGTTGTCGGCGTCGACGATAGCCATGTTGGGGAGCAGCGCGTAGTCGGCGAGCGGCCACTTGATGCCGGTCTCCTTGTCGGTGATGATGGCGAACGGCGTGCACTCGGAGCCGGTACCCGAAGAGGTCGGGACGGCGACGAAGTAGGCCTTCTTGCCCATCTCGGGGAAAGTGAAGATACGCTTGCGGATGTCCATGAAGTCCATGGCCATGTCCTCAAACTTGCACTCGGGGTGCTCGTACATCATCCACATGATCTTGCCGGCGTCCATAGCGGAGCCACCGCCGACGGCGATGATCACGTCAGGCTCAAAGAGAGCCATCTGCTTGGCGCCGCGACGTGCGCACTGCAGCGACGGATCGGGCTCGACGTCGTAGAAGCAGTCGTGGGCGATGCCCATCTCGTCGAGCTTGGCCTCGATGGCGCGGGTGTTGCCATTCTTGAAGAGGAACTGGTCGGTGACGATGAAGGCGCGCTTCTTGCCCATGACGGTACCGAGCTCGTCGAGGGCGACGGGCGTGGAACCCTTCTTGAAGTAGACCTTCTCGGGAGCGCGGAACCACAGCATGTTCTCACGGCGCTCGGCCACAGTCTTAACGTTGATCAAGTGCTTCACCCCAACGTTCTCGGAGACGGAGTTGCCGCCCCAGGAGCCGCAGCCCAGGGTCAGAGACGCTTCATGCCAAAGTTGTACAGGTCACCGATGCCGCCGTGCGAGGACGGGGTGTTGATGACGATACGGCAGGCCTTCATGACGTGCTCGAACAGGCTGATCTTCTCGGCCTGGGCGGGGTGCACGTACAGAGAGGCGGTGTGGCCCGGGCCACCGGCGAGCACCAGGTGCTCGGCCTTGTCGACTGCCTCCTGGAAGTCCTTGGCGTGGTACATGGCCAGGACCGGGGAGAGCTTCTCGTGGGAGAACTCCTCCTTGGCGGGGTCGGTGGAGGTGACCTCGGCGATCAGGATCTTGGTCTTGGCGGGAACCTCGATGCCTGCGAGCTCGGCGATCTTGGCGGCAGCCATGCCGGGGATGCGGTGGTCGAGAGCGCCGTTCTTGAACATGGCGGCACGCAGAGCCTCCATCTCGGCACCCTGCTTGACGAAGTAGCAGCCGCGCTTCTGGAACTCGGCCTTAACCTGGTCATAGATGGTGTCGATGACGGTCACGGACTGCTCGGAAGCGCAGATCATGCCGTTGTCGAAGGTCTTGGAGTGGATGATGGAGTTGACGGCGAGCAGCACGTCGGCGGTGTCGTCGATGACGACCGGGGTGTTACCGGCGCCAACGCCCAGGGCGGGCTTGCCCGAGGAGTAGGCGGCCTTGACCATGCCCGGGCCACCGGTGGCGAGGATGATATCGACGTCGCGCATGACCATGTTGGTCAGCTCGATGGAGGGGACATCGACCCAGCCGATGATGCCCTCGGGGGCACCGGCCTTGACGGCGGCGTCAAGCACGAGCTTAGCGGCGGCGATGGTGCACTTGGCGGCAGCCGGGTGCGGGGAGATGATGATGGCGTTGCGGGTCTTCAGGCTGATCAGCGTCTTGAAGATCGCAGTGGAGGTGGGGTTGGTCGTCGGGATGACGGCGCCCACGATGCCGATGGGCTCGGCGATCTTGGTGATGCCGTAGGCCTCGTCGCGCTCCAGGACACCACAGGTCTTGGTGTTCTTGTAAGCGTTGTAGATGTACTCTGCGGCGTAGTGGTTCTTGATGACCTTGTCCTCAAGAACGCCGCGGCCGGTCTCCTCGATGGCCATCTTCGCCAACGGGATACGAGCCTTGTTGGCGGCCATGGCGGCCTCATAGAAGATCTTGTCGACCTGCTCCTGCGTGTACGTAGCAAAAAGCGCCTGGGCCTCTCGCATCTGAGCGAGCTTAGCCTCAAGCGCCTCTACGTTGTCCACAATTGCGGGAGTAGTGTTTTCCGGTGACTTTTTCACCATTTGTGTCTCCTTGCGATCGGAGATTTACCCTACGTCTTGCATGATAGCAAGAAATAATTCGGTAAACGGTAAGATTCCCGTAAAAGGCACACTAAAACGCTTCAATAAACTGAAACGTTTCAACTAATTATCTGCCTGCTGCATCGCCCCGCTCATTGGGGACAGGCTTACATGAGTGCTTTGGGACTGCGGACGATTTCTTGGACCGCTACGCGGCCCTTCCCAGCGCGGCGCGGAACTCGGCCGGCGTGCGGCCGCCGAGCGCATCGCTGCGCCTCTCCGTATTGTAGCGGCCGATCCAGGCCC